>ERZ772892.1728-NODE-1728-length-21318-cov-3.668156_pt1 | contig 21318 bp, 20 predicted proteins | sample MGYA00512126_ERZ772892 | MGnify/ENA primary metagenome ERZ772892 (study PRJEB29015, sample SAMEA2737697) | human gut metagenome | biome: human gut; feature: human-associated habitat; material: faeces | place: China | collected 2012 ... | reverse complement strand
CTTTTCAGGAGTGTGCTAATTATATCACATCACCCACCTTTTGTGCAGAGGTTCCCAAACTAATTGCCGCAACCTTAGAAATTGAATACACAAACGGTTTTAAGTTGTGCCGGTTCCAGAAATCAGAATATTGATGCATTGCAAAAGCAACGTGTAACTTATTGAAAAATCTCCCTTCAATGCTAATTTGAGTTGTTTTCTCGAAAAGTCCCTTATTGTCTTCTTTGGACGGATAGACCTTACGGATACAGTTATGGATATACGACATGATTTCCTCGGGGTTTTTAATATTTATTACATACATTATAGGAATAAAGATGTAATTTTTTGTATGTAATCCAGCCAACAAAGAAAGGTAAAAACCCTTATTTATGTGCTGTTTTTGACAATCCTCCCAAGATTTAGTTAATCCTTCTCCTTAAGAATTAGAAGAAGAACTCCGAATAATGATTATTGATTTGAGGTGAGGAAATCCAGCGATATTAACATCGGCTTGAAAGTGACCAAAATGATACTGGGTAGTCTATCCTCAGTTTCACAATAAAGTTCCCCACAAAGTCCTGCTTGAAAGGAAACCATGTGGATGACTTTAAATGGAAAAAGGCTGTTCGAAATCGACTCTGTCTTACATAAACGGAAAAACTACCACCAGCATCATCTTGAAATCTTCTTCACCGTAAACAGCGTGCGGATGATTAGCCGGCATAACAATGCTTTCACCTTTCTCTAAGAAGTAAGGCTTCCCGTCAATCATGATCTTGCCTTTACCATCCAAGCAGGTAACAAATGCATCGCCGGTGCTTTCATGTTCACTGATACCCTCGCCTTTTGCAAATGCAAATAACGTAATTCCAACTCCCTTGTTTTGAACCAATGTTTTACTCACAACCTGCCCGGGTGCATATTGAACTTGATCAACTAATTTCAGAACTTCAGAAGAAGCAATATTTTTTAAATAAGCCATTTTTAACTCCTTATGTTTTAAAACGTTTTAAGAAGTCTATGGCTCGTTGAGGAAAAGTTCATTTAATAGCGTCTTCTTTTGGGCAGTTGCCTTAACCGCAACTGCCTTTCAATCTCAATTATTTTTTAAAGGCGTTACAGTCGATACTCCGAAACCTTTCCTTCACAAGGATATCCGTCAGTTACCCAAAGTTTTCCGGCCGTCACATCCATCACCATGGCATAAACAGAACAATAACGTTCTCCGCTGATTCGAGGATCTTCGTGATAACAAATCGACTCCGGATAGTTGTCGTGATTGCTTAAAAGTTTGAAAATCTCCTTCTCTCCGATCCTTCCGCCGTGTTTCTTTAACCATTTTTCCATGGTGTTGTAGCGTGTAAACGTCGAAGGAATAAAACTTTTGGCTTTATCCTGAGGTGCGATGAGAGGAGAAAGATAATGATTCGTATGGATTAAAGGTTGCCCCTGACTCATGATGACATCAAATTGATCAGGAGAGAATTCAATCACCATCTCAAATCCGCTGCGAGTCGCGATATTAAAAGCACCGGAACCGGCTCTCGGAAGCATAGAAACCGCTTTAATTGCTTCTGTTGCCAGACTGGAATCCAGAACTTTCCTCATCATTAGGTGAAGCGGAACGCCGATTTTCCCTTTTCCGACCGAAGTTGCATTAAGGCAGATAGAAATACCTTCCGAATTCAGTCCTTTTCCTCCGACCATGCCTGCCTCACAAACCATGAGAATGCTAGGCTCACCTTCTTGATAGACCTTAAGAACCACAGAATTTTGTCTGGCACTTGCCATCCAATCCCAAGTTTGTCCCATAAAGACATGACCGTTCTTGCCTCGTCCTTCCGGAATAATAATGCAGGAACAAGCATCTGCCTTGGCAAAAAGCACCTCGCTTCTGCAATTCAAAGTCAGGATGTCTTCAAAGCTTCTTCCCGAGCCCTCAGCAATGCCTTTCATTTCCTCAACATATGAAGGGCAATACTTCTCAATCACAGGAAGAAACTTCATGGCGAGTTTCTGTGCCTGCGGCCAATCAATATTCGCGGATTTTTCGAACGCAGAGGAATAAAAGTCAATATTTCTCTTGATCGCTCCGGAGGCCGATGATCCGTAGCGTTTTCCGCGTTCAAAGGCTGTCCCCTTAATTTCTATCAGTTGATAATAAGGCTTTGCATTTAACTGAAGTTTTCTTTCTTTAGGAACGACCAAATCAGAAACGGTTTTCGCCCGAACCCCTTGGCTGACAAGTAAACTAGAGGAGATTCCAAGAATTAACTGGCGTCTAAGCATCACTTCACCCTAAAATTTTCTTCGTTCGAATAGGAAACATTATGTTCTGAAAACATTCTCCATTCGTTTTAGAAGATACGATTTCTTGTCGCCTAAAAAATGGCAATTTTTTACAAGCCTACCGCCGCCGTTTTTGAGATAGTTAGAAAAAACAGAAGAAGACAATATGGAAACCATCTCACGAACCATTAGACATGACGAAGTGCTCGAGTTGGAAGCATTCTGCCTTCAGGGCTATGCTCAGCCTTTCCCGAAACACTTCCACGACTACTACGTTTTGGGTTTCGTGGTTTACGGAGAGCGAGAACTTATTTGCAACGGCCTTAACCTTAAACTTTCTCCAGGCCACCTCTTAATTTTCAATCCTCGTGACAACCATGAATGTGTCTCGACGTCTCGAGCACCGTTCCTGCATTACCTGGGATTCAATATTCTTAAGAAGCGAATGGAAGAAATTTCAATGGAACTAACCGGTGAGAGTTGTCTTCCGCAATTCAAACTAACTGTCTTTTCTGACGAATCCGCCTGCAATGCTTTCTTGGAACTGCACAAGCTCATCATACAGCGTTCCGATGAACTAAGGAAAGAAGAATTGTTCTATCTCCTCTTCTCAAGGTTATTCGGAAAGTATGCCCACACCTCCTTGCAATCGCGGCCTCTCAGATCCTCTCAAATTAAGGAGGCTTGCGAATACCTTGAGTCACACGCTTCGGAGACAATAACCTTAGATGACATTTGCCAAAGAGTCTCTGTCAGCAAGTCCTCCCTAATCCGCTCTTTCAGCAAGCAGTTAGGTCTTACGCCTCATAGCTATCTCATGAGCATTCGGGTCAAAGAAGCGCAAACCTTTCTTAAACAAGGCATACCTCCATCACTCGCGGCACTAAAAAGCGGCTTTGCAGATCAAGCGCATTTCTCAAACGTATTTAACCGGCTAACAGGATTAACGCCAGGTAGTTACCAGAATGTTTTTCTAAAGAAGGCGCCTTCTTCCAATGACTCTAACTAACTCAAATACAACCGCTCACCTAGCGGCTTTCCTAACGATCCTTTGTTGGGGAACAACGTTCGTATCCACCAAGGTGCTTCTGCAAGGTTTTACGCCGGTGCAAATTTTGCTCATTCGTTTTTGCATCGGCTTCGCTGCTTTGTATTTTCTGTCCGCTAAAAGTACTTATCAATTAATACGAAGACAGAATGTTTATTTGGCTTCGGCGGGTTTTCTCGGAATTTGTCTCTATTACTTACTGGAGAACATCGCTCTCACCTACACGCAGGCAAGCAACGTCGGTGTCATCATGTCTGTCTCACCGTTTTTTACTGCAATATTTTCGTGCGTCCTTCTAAAGGAAAAACTACCCTCAGCGGCGTTCTTCATTGGTTTTTGCCTGGCGATTGTCGGGATCTATTTGCTAAGTTTTTCCGGCGGGACGATGACGGTCAATCCAAAAGGAGATTTGTTGGCCATATCCGCCGCTGCCGTTTGGGCTTTGTATTCAATCCTTATGAAAGAAATCGGAAAGTTCGGCTTTCCGACAATATTCGTCACACGAAAGATTTTCGGATTCGGAATCCTTTTCATGCTCCCCGCACTATTATTTGAGTCCGAGCTGAGCTGGCAGAAAGTTTTTGAACCTTTGTTCTTCTTCAATCTTCTCTTCTTAGGACTTGGCGCCTCTGCGATGTGTTTCGTAACGTGGAATTTTGCTGTCAAAATTCTCGGCGCGCTGAAGACAAGTGTATACATCTATCTTGTTCCCGTCATCACCGTTCTCTGTTCTGTCGTGGTCTTACACGAAGCCATTTCTCCACGCGCCGCGTTAGGCATCCTATTAACGCTTATCGGTTTATTGCTTTCAGAAATGAACAACCGAAAGAAGCTTTAACTTTTACCAATTCTCTTCTTCCGTTCCTCTACTTTTCCTCAATCATTCTGTAGGCTGTTCCATTGTGAGTCTGAAGATCTTCTACACAAACTCCAAAGGCGACACCAACTCAAATTGAAAGCCGCTCGCCTAAATCGTTACCCAAAAGTCAAACAAAATTTTTAGATCACATCTCCAAAATTTTAGGCAAATAAGTATTTTTACTTATAGATAAATTACCAACATTGAAGATAAAGAGCTTTAAGAGATTGGTTTAGAAAATGCTGTTAATGGAACAAATGCTTATTTTTTCCATTTTGATTCTGGTGGGCGTCTACGCTCGGAAAAAACAAGTCATCAATCCATCGAATATTCCGGCACTGACCCAACTGGTCTTCAACTATGCAATGCCAGCCATTATTCTCACAGGCGTCTTAGGAAATGAGCCTCGAATCGGCGGAACGCAGTTAGGTCATACCTTTGCCATTGTTCTGGCATCTCTCGCCTGCTTAATCGTCCTAAGCATGATGTTGGGCCGGCTGCTCAATTTCAAGAAAGAAGAGCGAGGAGCCGTCACTGTCATGACGACATTCACAAATATCTCCATGATGGGCATACCGATGGTGTATTCGTTGTACGGTCATGAAGCGATGACTTACATCACTGCATTCCTTCTGCCTTATAACCTGCTCTTCTTCTCACTTGGTTACTACTGGATGAGCGGCGGCAACAACGGATCGTTTTTCAGCATGGATACGCTTCGCAAAATCATGAACCCTGGGATCATTGCCTGCGTTCTGGCTCTCATCATTTACCTCACAGGAATTCAGATTCCTCGAATCATTGCCGAGCCGATCAAGATGCTCGGCGGTATGACTGCTCCTTTGTCTATGCTTTTAATCGGTTCTTTCCTTGCAGATATGAACTGGAAGCAGTGTTTGTCCAATAAGAAGATTTGGCTGTATTCCCTTTTCAAGATGGTAATTATTCCGATCATCTTTCTCCTGATTATGCGTCCGTTTGTGGACAATCCGATTTTCTTCGGTGTTTTACTGGCTGCAGTTGCCACGCCTGCCGGCGCCGGAACTCCGCTGTTAGCTCAATTATTAAATCCGAAGGCCTATGACGTTTCTTTGCAGGGCGCGACTCTGACAACATTGGTCGCCATTGTCTCCATGCCATTAGTTCAGTACTTAACTCAACTTATTCAATTTTGATTAACGAGGCGGATATGATCAAAAAATCTTTATGCCTCGCACTCTCCGGCTTAATCCTCAGTGCGCCAGCTGTCGCTGCACAGCTTGAACTTGAAACACAGGGCAGTTTCGCAATCGGCGGTTCCGTAGTTCAGAAACCAGGAACATTTTCCGAAGACCACTTTCTGAGTCCGGAAGGACAAAAGGCTTACGGCGACCACGCTTATGTTTTCTACCAGATTCCTGTTGATCCCAATAAATACCCAATCGTCTTTCAGCACGGCGGAGATCAAACCAAGAGAACTTGGGAGAGTACGCCTGACGGAAGAGACGGTTTCCAGAACATCTTCCTCAAGAAACATTACAGCGTTTACTTAATCGACCAGCCTCGTATGGGTGAAGCCGGTCTTTCCACTGTTGAAGACAACGGAAACAATACCTGGAGCGGAAATCCGTTGTATCAGGATCAGACGTTTTTCCGTTTGAGCCGAGTCGGAGACAAGAACGGAGTTTTTAAAAACTCTCAGTTCCCGAATACTCCGGAAGCCGTTGAAGCTTTCCAGCGTTCCTGGAATCCTTACTCCCGCCCGCTGGATAACAACGTCAACGCTAAACGTATGGCGAAACTCTTTGACAAGATCGGCCCTTCGATTCTCATGACACATTCCATGGGAGGCACGATCGGCTGGAGAACACCTTTCTACACCAAGAACCTTAAGGCGATCGTAGCGTTAGAGCCGGGCGGAACACCGTTCCTTTTCCCGGAAGGCCAAGTTCCGACTCAGGAAAAAACAAAAGTAGCCATTCTTGGCGGCGCTGCTGAAGGCGTTTCGCTTCAGAACTTTAAGAAACTGACTGAGATTCCTATTCTCTTGATCTACGGTGACTACATTCCTGATCAGCCCAGCGAAGCCGCAGGTCCGGATAAGTGGCGCAGTGAATTAGCAATGGCAAGAAAATTCGTCAAGGCCGTTAATGATCACGGCGGTCATGCCGAGCTTATTCATTTACCCGAAATCGGCATTCACGGTAATTCTCACTTCTTAATGGCTGAAAAGAACAACCAGCAATTGGCTCAACTAATTGAAAACTGGCTTAAGAAGAACAATCTTGCCGGGAAGTAGTCGGCAATCACTGGGAAATTAGATTTGAAAATCTAGACTTCCATCAGGAAGGAAAATTTTGGCAGGAAGGTGTTAATACCGACCTGCCAAATTTTTGTTTTCCTATAGCAAAGTTAAGAGTTATATGCAGCGGGTTTTCCTCTCACTTAAAACAATTGAACTTATCTATGGCCGTCATAATTGATTCGCAAGCAAATCAGCGAAGAATCTTCCAATTCGGATGGTACGGAGGCGTGGACTTTTTGAACCCAGAGAAATTTGAAGCCAAAAACCTGAAAGGACTTCGTCGGACGCCTCCTCTACTAATCGTCGAACTTTCTGATTAAGGTTGAGAGACTCATTTAGCAGCAGCCGCATTTTTACCGGCGTTTTCTGTGTAATGCGAGTAGACCTTTTTAGCGATATCGGCCATGATCTTTGCGTTAGCAGCGTCGGATTCTTTTGAGTCTTTAACCAAAACTGCCAAATAGCATTTCTCGCCTCCGGGCATATAAATAACGCCCACGTCTGCATCGCACATTCTGATGCCTTCCGGTGTTCTGTATGACATTCCGGTCTTATGGCCAACTTCGACTTCTTTCGGCAAACCGGCTCTGAACTTGTCTTTACCCGAGGCCGAAGCAAGCATGGCCCTTTCTAAGAAAGCGAAATGCTCATCCGACAGAACCTTTTCTGTGTAGACCTTTCTCAAGAGCTGAGCAACAGATAACGGCGTTGACCAGTTGTTATAAGTCTTTCTGATGTCCTGCTCCATGGACTTTTCGGTTTCGATCAGCTGGATTTGATCAATACCCAAGTCCTTAATGAATGCATTCACATTTTGAATTCCGCCCACAAAATTAATCAGCCAGTTACAGGCATTGTTGTCGCTCTAAGAGACCATATAGTTGATTAAGTCTCCAGAGGACAAAGTGATTTTCTTAGACTTGTATTTTTTGTACATCGGACTCCAAGTCTTCGTGTCGATGTCAGATGGTCCCAGCGTAACAACTGCAGTTAAGGGGATGCCTTCCTGTTCCATTTTCTTTAGAACAGCAAGTGCAATATGGAATTTGAAGACGCTCATTAAAGGATATTGATCATCGTTATTCACGGTGACAGCATCGTCTTTGTAAAGAACCGCGACGCCGACTTGAGCGTTTGTACCTTTGATCACTTCTTGAATATTAGAGGTTATATCTGATGCAGAAACGGAAAGGAACTGAAAAAACAAAAGGCCAGAGACAACGGCCTTGGTGAGCAAGCTTCTTGATTTCATCAAAAATACCGATTGTTAAGATTGATCAAATTAGAAGAGGATTTTGCCAAAAAGGATTTGAACAGACAATTAGACGATTTCAGTTTAGAAGCAGAGAGACCGCTTTTTCACTTGCAGCAAAAAGTGGCCTGACGAATCTAATATTTTCCTTATCGATTAAACTTCTTTCCAACGGATAAATTTTCGTTCTTCAAAGGAGAAAACTAAGGCAACTTTGAACAGAATTTCTGATGCAGGATCGTCACCATACCCTTTGAGTTTCAGTTGCTTGACCGCTTCTTCGAGTTTTTGCTCAGGGTCGTCTTCGCTTCGAGAAACCTTGAATTCAAGTATCCAATGCCTGCTATTAGCTTTCACTTCCAAATCACTACGTCCGTGGGCTGTATGGTGCTCGACTTTAGGTTCAAGGCCTGCGCCAGCAAAATACACCTGAGTAAACGCTTTGACTGAAGCTTCATCTCTTACAGGATATCGCTGATAATCAATTGCTGCAAAAAGACGATTAAGGATGTGGACAAGAGCCTCGGCTGATTCTTCTGACAAAACTTGGACAATTGGACCTGCTCCCACTTGCCCTGCACTCTTGCCTGCCAAAAGATTCTCAACATACAATTGAGCCATAGCCTTCTTAAGTTCCAGATTGGGATAATCAAGAAAAACAGTATCTCCATTCTTGACAGCTTTGATGGTCAGGTAGCCTGTCTGGGTAAGAAGTGCTAAGTCAGACAAAGACTCCAGACTGGAGTCTCCGGACAATGATGACAAAGAAATAAATTTTTCTCTTCCATAATTTTCAGGACTCATCGTGGCATCTGGGTTCAGATAGTCCATTAAGTCCAATGGCTTCCCGCCGCTTTCAAACCAATAATCCAAGAGGCCATTCCTTGGCGATGCTAAAAAATTGAGAAGTGACCAAGGCGCTAAAACTTTTTCGGCAGCACTTCTTTCAAAGCAAAATCCTCCGTATTGCTTAATTAATTTTTCTAAAAGGTCGGAAACCGGCAAATTCAAGGCTGGAGACGCAGCCTCCAAATACGGATAAAAATATTCCTCTACCTCACCTCTTGTGAAACCTAAGAGCTCGCCAAATTCCGTATTCAGAGAAATATCAGACAACTCCTGAACTTCGGAAAAAAGATACCCCTTGTTAAAGTTGACAATGCCGGTAATGAAAACAAACCTCAGCTCGTTGTCGTTAGATTTCAGAACGGCGTAGAACTTTGAAAGAACATCCTGGACACTGTTGAAAAGCTCAGGATCGTTTAGGCAAGAGGTCAGAGGCGTGTCGTATTCATCTATGAGAAGCACTAATGAGTTAGGTTCTTGCTTCTTGAGCCATGCAGACAATTGGCTCAGGATCGAGGATCCAGCAGACTGATAGCGAAAACCGAATGGAGAAAGATTATCTATCAAGCGATCCCTTAAATCTGCTTTGAACTTGTCCAAACCAAAGTCGGGCCTGATTTCCGAAAAATCCAACCGAACGACGTTGTAGGTCTTTTTCTCCATCCATAACTTTTCTATGGCTAGGCCTTTGAAATCTCTCAATCCGAATTTAACAAAATCCGCGGAATTCCCCGTGCGCAAGCGCGGGGATGGATAGCGGGCGGTCGAATGTCAATTCGGCCGTTGATTTTTTATGTATCTTTCGATAATAGCAGTTGTGGCTCCGTCTCCGACAGAGATTACACAGTAACTTTTTGTCCAAAAGCGTTTGCCCCAAAGCATCCTTCGAATCTGAATGAAGAATTCCTGACGAATTTTCAGAAAGGATATCGTTTTTAGTTTTCGCACCAAATTTGGAAGACAAATCGTAGGAGGGTACGAGATCAACAGATGGACATGATCTTCCTCTCCCGAACACTCCAATGGCCTGACTCGATCACGCTGACACACCTCCGAAAAAATTTCTTGGAGTCTTTCCAAGATCGTTGATGAAATAGCTTTTCGTCGGTAAGCTACTACGAAGATCAAGTGAGCTTTGAGATTGGAAACACAATGGGAACAGGAAGATAACTGCATATGATTCAAAAAGTCGAGCGACACGTTATTCGTAAAAACAATGCTAATTGGCAAGCCTGCCATAAGCTTTGTTCATTGTCGCGCAAGCTCGGCAACTGCGCCGTCTACCTTCTTAGACAGCGGTTCTTTGAAAAGGCGCCCGTACTGACACGCAAAGAACTTGATGTCGAACTCAGGCATCAATACTTCAGTGACTATCGAGCAATGCCGTCGGCAGCTTCCGCGCAAAGACAAGGACAAGTCATAGCCAAACAGTTCAAAGGGTTCACCAAGGCGGCTGTTGAATACTCGAAGCACCCTGAGAAGTTTCAAGGAAAGCCTCGCTTACCGGGCTACAAGAAGAAATATCGTACGTTCTATGTCGGCCGCAACGGCTATCAAATCCGCGATTACCAATTGACGATCACGGGCGGGAAAGATATTGGTTTTTCTCCCATTCCTGTAGTTTGCTGCAAACATCAGGAGTTCAACGCCAAAGCAGAGGAGGCAATAGCGGGAGATCTGAGAATTATTCCGATGGGGAATACGTTCATTGTGGAACTGACTTATCGAGTCGGTAAGGAGGAGTGTAACAATCCAAAAAGCGTTTCTTTGAATCCGAATGAAGCTTTGTGCTGCGATTTAGGCATTGACAATTTTGCAGCTTTCGTTTCGACTAAACTCGGGGTAAGGCCGTTTTTGGTCAAAGGCAAAATACTTAAGAGCATCAATCAGCGGTACAACAAACAAGTCGCAGAACTTAGAAGCAAGAAACACCATGGGCACATTCGGATAAAAGGGGTCAAACGTTATTGGCAGATCCAAGACTGGATGCACAAGGCGAGCCGCCTTGCAGTGAATTTCTGTTTGGCGCATGATTTGGGCCGTATTGTCATCGGCACTAACAAAGACTGGAAACAGAGAGTTAACCTCGGCAAGCGAAACAATCAGAATTTCGTGATGCTGCCTCATGCTAAATTTATTGAGATGGTTAGGTATAAGGCTGAAGAATATGGCATCCAAGTAGCAGTGCGAGAGGAGAGCTACACCTCTAAAGCTAGTGCAATGGACTTCGATGAAATTCCTGACTTCGATCCAAAGGGAAGAAACCCAACGACTTCCTTCTCAGGGAAGAGGCTCAAACGCGGTCTCTATCGGTCATCAAAAAGACATTTAATCAATGCCGATATCAATGGTGCAGCCAATATCGGCCGAAAAGAACTCGGGGATGAGTGGCTCAAAAAACTGCTCGAACTCGATGGGGGCGTCTTTGTGGACACGCCCGCTGTTGTACGAAACCTGCCTGCAAGTGTAGGTGTTCGCCAATTGCTAGAAATGGGGGCGCGCTCCCATGAAACCGCGCACGTGAGTGCGCGGTAGTTCATACAATGATTCGAATGTAGAGATCAACAAGGACTTTCCGAATCGCCGAGGCCGAACAAAAAGAAATTTTCCATTTTGAGAGGCAACCTTGAAGACAAGGGCCGACTTGTCTACATATATCTGATTTCTAAGCCTTAGCGCTGCAAAATCTGAAGTTGCCAGCGACAGTAACCTTAATTTCTCCATCCTCCTCTCCTAGAGCCTACAGACCAATTCTAAGAGATAACAATCCTGACTCAGTGCATGCGTGCGGCGGAGTACTTAGCAGCTCCATAAGCATTTTGGGTATCGAGAAACAAGTTAATCGTTCCAAAATCTCTCACTAATCGTTCCATTTATCATTAAAATGGAACGAAAAACGGTACATTTTGGAACGAAAATGACTATTCTCTTAGAAAAAGAATCAAAAATCCTTTCTTCTCTTTCTATCTCTCCAAAGAGTCTTTCTGAACTAGCGGAGGAATTGGGCGCTGGCTTTTCCAAAACCACCGTCCATCGGATAGTTTCATCCCTGGTAAAAGATGGCATGGTCGTTGCAAACGGTTCCGGTAGATCTGGTAATTATGCAATAACCGACTTGGGAAGATTGCTTAATCCTCTATTCCCAGAAGAATACTTCCAAAGGGAGCAGGATGAACGACAGGCAATGACTTCCTTTAACTTTCGGTTATTTGCCACTATTAGAGAGCATGGCCTTTTCTCGCAAGAAGAGATGAGAGAGCTGTATGACCGACAAAGAGAGTTCGAGATTCGTCTTAATGATATGTCTCCTTTGCTTCGACAGAAGGAAATGGAGAGACTAGCCATTGATTTGTCATGGAAATCGTCCCAAATTGAAGGTAACACCTATACACTTCTTCAAACTGAATCGCTCTTCAAAGATGCAAAAGAGGCTAAGGGCAAAACCAAAGAAGAAGCTGTCATGCTTTTAAATCACAAAACAGCTTTGAAATATATCCTTGATCAGCCAGATTATTTTGACAAATTAACGGTCAAGAAAATAGAAGAAGTTCATCGTTTGCTTACACAAGGAATGGGCGTTCAAAGCAATGTAAGGAAAACGAGAGTCGGAATTACTGGAACGAATTACACGCCTCTGGACAATGAGTACCAGATCAAAGAGGCCATTCAAGACCTTTGTAATCTTATTAATTCCAAACGAAACATTCTTGAAAAGGCCTTAATCGCACTACTCTTTATTGCTTACATCCAACCATTCGAAGACGGAAACAAAAGAACGGCAAGAATTATTTGCAATACGTTGCTGCTCGCAAACAAATATTGTCCTATCTCGTTCAGAACCGTTGAGCCGGAAGATTATCGTTACGCGACATTGCTTTTTTATGAGCAGAACTCGATTCTTTCTTTCAAGAAAATGTTCATGGAGCAGTTCGAGTTCTCTGCGGCCAATTACTTCTAAGGTGGTCGCTTCTTTTCGCTTTATCTAAATAAGGATTAGCTTGAGTTTAGGCAACGGACCATACTGTAATTCGTTTGTCTGGTTTGGAAAACACTATGGCGATTCTCAAGAACTCGTTTCTCCTGCTCGGCATTCCGGCAGTCAGTTCTTCTAATTGCCCCACCGCAACTTGCAGCAACTGTTCCGCTTTTTTGATCCGGACGGCAATATTCGAGAGCCAAAACAATTGTTCTCTCTCCGACATGGACTTCTAAAGCGCTGTCTTCCTTCCCAATCACTTTGATCACCTGCGCAAGTCCGACATCAATCATGGCGATCTGTAGAAGAGCAATGACACTGGTTGCATCCTCGACCGAGTAAGCCGCGTAATCTACTGATTCCAGCAACCTGTTGAACATGCGTACAAGCGTCTCCGGATTTTCTTTCGCAAGCCTAATGGCGAAGTCCGTAACACCTGCTTGTTCAATAGTTTTTCCTAGCAGCTGATGCAAGTACATACCAGCCATCGCATGCCGAACTTCTTCGGTGGAATAGTCAACAATGGCGATGTTGCTATCCACTGATTTGATGGTGAGGTAACCTGTCTGAGTCATTAGATCTTCTTCTGAAAGGCTTTTCCCTTCTACAGGACCACCAAGTTGGGAGAATGAAATGGACTTAACCGCCGTGAAGTTCTTTGGATCCTTCAATGATCCTGACCTAAAGAATTCTTTTAGGACTGAAGGTTGACCGCCGGTTTGAAACCAATGATCCTTGAAACCTCTTTTTGGATAAATAAGGAAGCTCATGATCGACCATGGATTCATAACTTTTACTGTCGCGGACTTTTCGAAACAATATCCATCATAGTATCCAGTCAAACGCTGCAGCAAAGCCTCCGGCTCCGTCTCAAGTCGTTTTGCTGCCTCCTCTATATAACCAGAAAAATAGTCTTTTAGTTCTTGAGTGGTAAAGCCAACAATCGATCCGTGCTCCGGATCCAAAGAAATATCTGCCAAGCCTTTAAGCTCAGATAGCATACCGGTGTTTTTGAAGTTCACAATTCCGGTGATAAACACAAAGCGGAAAGCAGAATCTCGAGATCCAATCACCGAAAAGAACCCGGAGATATCTTTCAAAATTAGGTTGAATAATTTCGGATCTTCCAAAGTCGCCGTCAAAGGCGCCTCGTACTCATCTACAAGAAGTACCAGAGAACCAGGCTTCTGGCCCTCTAACCATTCCGACAACTTTTCCAGCAGATCAGGCAGCAAATAACTATCGCATTGAAAGCCATGCTCGCTGAAGGAGTTCAAGAGGTGCAAAACAAAATTCAATTCAAAACGTTCGAATCTACTCGAGCAAGTCACAGAAAAGTCCAGTCGGACAACCTTATATTGCTTTTGCTCTTGCCAAAGCTTTTCGATCTTCAAACCTTGAAAATCTTGGACCCCGCTGCGGAAGAGCGAGTTGAGCACGGACACAAGAAGAGATTTACCGAAGCGTCGAGGTCTTGTCAGCAACACTCGAGAATATTTATCAACAATGAAAAAAATCTGAGCCGTCTTGTCCACATAAACTCTGTCGGACAGACGTATATTCCCAAAAGAAGAGATTCCGAACGGCAATGTGGGAAGAGACATAGAAAAAACCTCAGATAACTCCGGCCATTTTAGACACTGCCGTATTCTCAAAAAATCCCATGTTGCAGGCATGATTGCTTATATTTATTTTGAATTTTTCAAAACTAATTTTGAAAAGTTCTCTTCCCGGGAAGACAATCGACGGCATCCATAGGATCATTAGAGGACCAAATCCCAACCACCATAAGGAGCCACTATGGACGAGAACCATCGCGGGAAAATCAAAAAAGCACCCGCACCGGAAGTTGTGAAATATCTTATCAACCCGGCGATTAAAACAGACCTAGAAAGAAGTTATCAAACCATCCTCGATATCAACAAAGCTCATGTCTTAATGCTTGCCGAGGAAGGCATCATCAGTACCGACGTTGCAAAGAAGATCTTAGAGTGCACGCAGGAAATCTCTGCAATGGAAGGTCATCCGACCTTTGAAATCAATCCCAATGTCGAAGACCTGTACTTCAACTTGGAGAAGTATCTTCTTGAGCAAACCGGCGCCGAGATCGGGGGCCAGCAGCATACCGCCCGATCCAGAAACGACCTTTTTGCAACAGAAGCAAGAATGGACATCCGAGGTTTCTATCTGCGTCTGTGCGGCATGTTCAATGAGCTTCGCCAGAATCTTATAAATTTAGGAGAGGCAAATGTTGATGCCGTTATGAGCGGCTACACACATCTTCAGCCGTCAGAACCGATTACTTTCGGTCATTATTGCGCCGGAGTTCTAAATGCTCTGGAACGTGATTATGAAAGAATCCAAAATGCTTGGAAGGCCTTGAACATTTGCCCTCTTGGGGGCGGTTCCATGGGTTCTACCACTTTCATGATCAACCGAGACAGAACAAGTGCCCTGCTCGGTTTTGACGAACCCATGCAAAACTCCATCGACTGCACGGCAAGCAGAGATTACTGCCTTGAGATCATCGGCACGATGTCTGTTGCTTCCTGCACGCTTTCCCGCTTCGCTTACGACCTCTACATGTGGTCCACGCCTGAATACGGTTATGTCGAAGTCGACGATTCTGTTGCAGGGTGCTCTTCCATCATGCCGCAGAAGAAGAATGCTCTGACACTGGAATGCTGCAAAGGCAAAGCCGCTCATATGGAAGCTTTCTTCGTGTCAGTTTTCAGTTCACTGAAGAATATTCCTTTCACACACTGCAGAGATTCCTCGACAGAAGCCATGCGTTTTGTATGGACTGCCTTGCAGGAATTTGAAGCTGACTTGGCATTGTTAAATGTCACGATCAAGACACTAACGCTCAAGAAAGAACGTATGCTCCAGGCAGCGGTTCAAAACTACTGCACGGTTACCGAATTGGCTAACTACCTTGTCCGCCACGACGGAATCTCCTTCCGCAGTGCGCACGGTGTTGTTGCCATGCTTGTCGGCTATATGCAGGAACATAACAAGTTGGCCAACGAAATCACCGTTGATGATATCAATCCGATCTGCGAGCTCCTTCTTGGTAAAAAGACCGGCCTTACCGATGAACTGATCCGTGAAGCGCTTGATCCGACGAGAAATGCTCAGTCGAAGAAGACGATCGGCGGTTCGAATTCTGAAGAAGTCACCCGTCAGCTCAATCGTCTGCAGGCAAACCTAGACCGAGACAACGTGATACTAGAAAGCAGAATCGGCCAACTTAAAAACGCCAAAGAAGAATTAGAGCGCAAGGTCGCCGAAGCTATCGCATAAACTTTAACCTCCCACTTTTCCAACCAGGCGGCGTTCCAATTGGAGCGCCTTTTTTACGGCTGAAAGAAGGCTTTCAGACAAACAAGCCGTTTGAGATTTTTGGTCTGACGAAGAGGGCCAGGACCCTATTACCGTTCCGTCCTTTGGAGGAAAGCTTTCGGAGATACGGAAAACAGCTTCAAAGTGATAATCCTTCATATAATTATCAGAGAACACGAATGATCATCTGAAATTGACAATGGATAAAAAACAGTGGTCGGAAAATTCCGGTTTCTTCAGTACCGGCACACAAGTCTTCTTAGTAATGGCCGAATGCGGTAATTTGTCGGAAGCATCTTCCGTCTTGGATATGCATCCGTCGACCATTTCTTATCATCTCTCCGAACTAGAAAAAAGCCTAAACCTTCCTCTGTTTGATCATTCCAAAAGGCCCTTAAAGCTCACTTCCGAAGGTTTGAATCTCTATAACGAGCTGAAATATCATTTCTCTTCGCTTAATGTTCGAGTTCAGAAACTAAGACAAAAGAACTTTCTGAAGCCTGTTATCCGAATCGGCATCATTGAAAGTCTCTCTCGGAACCTCGGCGTACATCTCATCGAAAAACTTTCCCCTTTGTCCAATGAGATTTCTCTTTTAACTGGGACTTCAGAAAGATTAATCGAGTTAGTTAAGACCCAGACCGTTGACATCGCTATCGCCTGCACTAAGAAAATCGACGAGTCTTTCTTTGCTCAAAAGTACCTGTTTTCTGAACCGTCAGTATTGGCGCTTCCTAAAGAACCTCGTTTTGAAAAGGATTTTTTTACCTGGGAAGAACTGAGGTTTTGCGGCCTGCCCTTCCTGAGATACAACCGATTCTCGGGAGGCAGCGAGATGACGGAGAATTTCCTGAACTCACTGTTCATTCATCTGCCGAATCGGATTGAAGTTGACGATGGCGGCGTCATGCTGAAACTCATCTGCAAAGGCATCGGCTGGAGCTTGGTCCGCCCTGCTACATTGGTTCAGCATCCTGACTTAGCAGCCCAAGTGCATTTCTGCAAGATGCCTGATCCCGTTATGCAGCGAGAAGTGATTCTGATCTTCGGGAAAAGCGTCAATCCGGAATTGGTTGATACGATCGAAACTCTCAGTAAAAGTTTCTATGAGGCCGAACTTTCTAAAGAGTTCAAAAAAATCCTACAACAAAAATAAAAATAAGGGCTTAAGCCAAAAACCTAAGCCCTCAAAAATTCCCTAAATTATTAGGGTACCTTGAAGTTGTAATAATGGCAGCCGGCACAGTAATTCTTGCCAGTCTGATGGCCTTTGTGGCAAGTCGTGCAAGGCAGATTACCGTCATGCTGAGAATGCGGGTTCATCTCTTCAGGGTTTTTAGGAACAGTTCTCTGAGCTACTTTGTCATAGAAACCATGACATGCAACGCAAGGTTCATGTCTGTCCTTGTCTTCCGGAAGAGCTGCCTTGGGAGCATCCTGGCCGTGACAAGCTGCGCACTGAACGCCTCTTGCAACGTGACGATCTGCTAAATACTGGGGCGTGGTCTGAGCAGCCGCCATGCTCATTACTAAAGTACCCAGGATTGCGGCTAATAATGTTTTCATTTTGTCATCCTTGGAAATTTAAATTAGAGAGCAAATGGAAAAAGCGACCAAACCTAGGAGTTTGGTTTGGCCGCTAATTCATTAGTACAAGTTATGCACGATTAGGAAGTTTTGCAACTTCTTTACCGCAAACCTGACCGAATACCAAGCATTCTGTTAAGTTGCCGCCGCCCTGGTAAACGAACTTAAGGGCAGAAGCAATTTCACCGACCGCATACAGTCCGGGGATCGGCTGGAGGTTCCAGTCAAGAACTTCGCGCTTAGCGTTAGCAGCGAGACCGCCCTTGGTGTTAGGACCGCCGGCAACCAACGGGCAAGCATAGAACGGGCCATCAGAAACAGGCTGCAATGTGCTCTTTAAGCGGCCGAATTCTTTATCTTCGCCGGCTGCGCAAGCTGCGTTGTAAGCCTTGACGGTTTCAGCGAGAGCTGCGGGATCCATCTTGCCGCCGTTTTCCTGAAGAGCTTTGATCTTCTGGCCAAGTTCTTCAATCGTGTCAGCCTTGAGAATCCAACCCTTCTTCACTGCATCGCTGTTGTCAGCGGCACCGTAGTCAACGAAGCCGTAACCTGGAGTGGAGATGCCGAGGCCGACGAGCGGTTTCTGTTTACGCAGAGTTTCGTCGAAGACGAACCAAGACGGAGAGTTCGGATAGTCGAGTGTGTCGATGTTGAACTTAACTGCTTCTTTGTAGAAGAAGTAACGGCTCGGGTCTTTGGTGACCTTGTGTTCGGCAGCGTAACGTTTACCGTAGTTGTTCACTACGATAGCGTGGCCGGAACCGACGGCAGGAGTGATCATGCCCAGTTTCATTCCGTTGTGGCGGACAGGAGCAGGCATGATGATACGGGAAGCGGCTTTACCGGCTTTCATGATGCCAGCGCCAACTTTCTGGCCCATGGCGATACCGTCGCCTTCGTTATAGATCGTGCCGTAGAAAGCCCAGCCTTCAACGCCCGGACCTTCCAAGAAGGCCTGACGCATCGGCTTGCTGTATTCGTAGCCGCCGGAGCAAAGAACAACTGCTTTGCGTGCCTTGTAAGCAACTTTCTTACCGTTTTGATCTGCGATCACACCGATAACTTCGCCCTTGTCATTGGTGACAAGTTCTTTACCGCGTGTTTCGTAATCAACTTTGATCTTGTCTGCACGGGACTTAACGCCGTTGTCAAGGCACAGCCAGAATGCTTCGCCGGAAATTGCTTTTTCTTTCGGGCCGTTGTAGCAGGGGCTGTTGAATCCGGGAGGAATACGGTCAGGATAGGAAGAACGATAAACCTGGTAGTCACAGTCTTTAGCTCCCGGGAAGTTGGGGAATGCTGCACCCTTGAAGCCGGGAGTAGCAAAAGCCTGGAACTTCGGATCCAGAGACTTCATCCAATCCAAAAGACCAGGTGTGTAGTCTGCCCAAGCCTGTGCGAGACCTTCGGAGACTTCAGGCTGTTCGCCTTCGAGTTTGCCGGGGATGTTTTCGCCGGAGAACATTGCGCGGGCGTATTCTTTCAGGGCAGCCTTGTTTCCAGTTTTGTCCGGGCAGTGGAAGATGCCGCCGGACATACGAGTATTAGAACGGAGCGTTGCAGCAGGCTGACGTTCGATAACGATAACGCTGGCGCCATTGTCAGCAGCCGTGATAGCAGTTGCAGCACCTGCACCGCCTAAGCCCACAACGATAACATCCGCTTCTTTATCAAACTTCTGAGCCGGTGTCTGGGCCATGCTTGTTGTAGCAAAACCGCCCAATGTCGCAGCGACGCCTGCTCCTGAAGTTTTCAAGAATGAACGGCGGGAAAAATTGGTCATAAGAAATTCTCCTAGGTTCGCAAGCTGGCTAGACTTGCTTTTAATAGTATTAATAGCCACTTAAGGTTATAAAGTAATCGGGAAAATTTGCATATAGGTGCTTCCCTTGGTAGACAAGGGCTTTGCTTTTATGTAATAAATCTTTAACAAAAGAGATTCTTAAATTTCGTGTTCTTATTGATCGACGGGATATCTTTGCCGTGGTGAGCAATTAATTTATTTCCTCATCGAAGTCCGGAACGAAATAAGAGTCTTTTAATTCCGGCGTCATCTTCTTTAGCGTTGGCATGACGCTTTCTTTGTAGATTCGGCAGATCTCTCTGGCGATGCTTTCAAAAAGCTCCTGAGAAAAATCCGAACGAGAAAGCAGATAAATCTTTCTTTCCATTCCTGAACCCGGAAGTGCGCTAAGCGTCACTTTACCTAGAAAACCGGAATGCGTCAGCAAACTAAGCGGACTCGTAATCGTCCACCCGTTGTTGTCCGCCACCATCGCAAGCTTGATGGCTAAGTTATCGACGTTGATCTTACCGTTCAGCTGGATTCCATACGTTAAGAGGAAATTATTGACGAGCTTGCCACGGCCGCTTTTTTCATATGAGTTAATGAAAGGAAGATTACAAAGAGACAATGACTGCCAATTCTTAGCGTGATTATCTTCAAACTTGAACGCTTTCGGAAATACGGCAACCGATGGCTCCCGAATAATCATCAGCCGGCGCCAGTCGGTGTAACGTAAAGCCGGATCCGAAGAAATGATGATGTCGAGATCGTGTGTTCGCAGGCATTCTAAAAGACGATCCGAACTACCGGTGAGACAAGTAATACGGCCCACTTTCTTCTTAAAAAACGATAAAAATTGAGGTGCCATCAGTAGAGACATGCTCTCTAAGAAACCGATTCTTAGGTCTGAAAATAGATAATTCTCTTCTCTAACCTGCTCCATTGCTTCTTGAGTGATTTTCATCGCAGGAAGCACCTGACGGTAAAGCCGCTTACCGCTCTCGGTAAGAACCATCGGCTTAGAGCACCGATCAAACAATGTCACGCCTAAAGAATCTTCCAGTCTCTTTAGTGAGCGAGAGGCAGATGAGGTACTGATGTTGAACCTCTCTGCGGTCTCTTTTAATGACTTACTTTCACATACCGACAGGAAGAGAAGCCACTCATGGGAAAATACGGTCTCCGGAACATTCATTGTTGTTTAGCTTTTTATGAGGTTGACCAAAGCTTGCACTGCTTCATCCGGTGTGGACCAAGAAGTACAAAGCCTCAGGATGCCCTGTCCCTCTTGCGTTCGCCTGATTACTTTAAATTTTATCTTTTCCGATAAACGATTGAAAAGCTTTTCATCAACGATCGGAAAAAGCTGATTTGTCTGAGATTCAGAATAGAAGCTCACACCGACCTCCTCAAAGGCTGTGCGGATCTTGGCTGCCTTTTCGTTGGCAGATCTTCCGAGGCGCTGATACAAGTCATCTTCAAAGAACGCTTTGAAGGAGCATCCTAAAGTTCTTCCTTTGGCGATCACTCCCCCGCACATCCGCAAAACACCGAGAAAACGATCACGTACATCGCGATCTTTTATGACAACAGCTTCGCCGAAAAGCGCTCCGCACTTCGTGCCTCCAATATAGAAAGCATCTGCGCATTCCGCCAGTTCTTTTAATTCCACATCTGAAGAAGCCGCCAGACCATAAGCTAGACGAGCACCGTCAATGTAGAGAAATAGCCGGTGCCTTTTGCAGACACCGGAAAGCGCCTTGAGTTCTTCTAAGGAATAAATCGTGCCTAATTCTGTCGGGAAAGAAATATAAACAGCTCTTGGACGGCAAACGTGTGCCCTGCTCACCTGATCTGATCCTTCGAAGTTTGAGCAAACCCGTTCGATACTTTCCGGAAGAATCTTTCCGTCCTTACTTCTTACAGTGAGGATTTTGTGGCCGGAAAACTCAATGGCACCCGCCTCTGCAGTGTGTATATGAGCCGGGTGCGGCGGACTTTACTCTGAAGGATTTGAAGGAGGCTGATACCATAGAGGTGTCCGGTACCCTGGCGCTTTCCGAAAAA
>ERZ772892.1727-NODE-1727-length-21320-cov-36.095133_pt1 | contig 21320 bp, 12 predicted proteins | sample MGYA00512126_ERZ772892 | MGnify/ENA primary metagenome ERZ772892 (study PRJEB29015, sample SAMEA2737697) | human gut metagenome | biome: human gut; feature: human-associated habitat; material: faeces | place: China | collected 2012 ... | reverse complement strand
CCAGAAAATACACTTCCAGATAATGCTTGAGGAAGTCGGTCATAGCCTGCGAGACAAATTTATTGGTGATGGCCTTTTTGGTCTGGTTTTCGTAGCTGGTACGGGTGGAAAAGCTGGAGGACACATACACCAGACAGTCCTGCACGTCCTGAAAGCTGATGGTGCTCTCGCCCTTTTTGTACAGGTTCTTTTCCTTCAGGTACTTGTTGATCTGGTAGACAAAGGCGGTGCGCACTGCGTGCTCCGGGCTGCCGCCGTGCTCCAGCCACGAAGAGTTGTGGTAGTATTCCAGCAGCTGTACCTTATTAGAGAAACAAAAAGCCGCACTCATGCGCACCTTGTAGTCCGGCTGGTCCTCGCGGTCCCGGCCCACGGCCTCGCTCTCGCAGCTGAACACCGGGGTCAGGGTGTCCTCCCCAGCCACCTCTGCCACATAATCCGCGATGCCGTTCTGGTAGCACCAGCTTTCGTGCCACGGCTTGCCGGTGGCGGGGTCTTTTTCCTTTTCATCGGTAAAGTTGAGGGTAAGCCCCGCGTTGACCACGGCCTGACGGCGCAGCACATCCTTATAGTAGCTGCCGGGCACATCGATATCGGTAAACACCTCATCGTCCGGCTTCCAGTGGATAATACTGCCGGTGCGGCGGCCCTTGTAGGGCTCCTTTTGCAGGCCGCCCACGTTCTCGCCCTTTTTAAAGTCCAGATGGTAGTGATAGCCGTCACGGTAGATATCAGCGGTCATCCATGCCGAGGCGTACTGGGTGGCGCACAGACCCAGACCGTTCAGGCCAAGGCTGAACTCGTAGTTATCCTCGCCTTCGCCGTACTTGCCGCCCGCGTACATCTCGCAGAACAGCAGCTCCCAGTTGAAGCGCCCCTCGCCGTTGTTCCAGTCCACGGGCATACCGCGGCCAAAGTCCTCCACAATGACGCTGCCGTCCTTGCAGCGGGTCACGTTGATGGTATCGCCGTGGCCGTCGCGGGCTTCATCGATAGAGTTGGACACGATCTCAAAGATCGAGTGGGCACAGCCCTCCACACCGTCTGAGCCAAAGATGACTGCCGGGCGCTTGCGCACACGGTCGGCACCCTTTAACGAGGTAATGCTCTCGTTGCCATATTCCTGTTTTTTTGCCATGCTGCTCCTCCCGGCCCATCGCAGCTGTGCTGTGCAGGCCGTCCTGTAATCAAAGCAGACGCCCGCCCTTTCTATTATATAAGAATATAACAGCATCTCTGCGGGCATAAGCGCCTGTGTTCTTTTCTTTTATTAAACCATAGGTTGTAAAACTTGTCAAATATTCTTTCTCTCTTTTCCCGTACTGCCTCCGGCACGAAAACCGCGAAAAAAAGTCGTTCTTATTTTGCACGCAGAGACGCCGAAAAGCAAAAACTTTTCAATTTTTTCAAAAAAGTTTGCATTTACCCCTTTACAAAATCGAAATTTCAGGTATAATAATCATCGTCCGGTGCGCCTCTGTAGCTCAGTCGGTAGAGCAGGGGACTGAAAATCCCCGTGTCATTGGTTCGATTCCGATCGGAGGCACCAGTCAAGGAAACCCAACAGGGTTTCCCAATATGCGGCCGTAGCTCATCTGGTAGAGCGCCACCTTGCCAAGGTGGAGGTAGCGAGTTCGAGCCTCGTCGGCCGCTCCATTAAGGAGCAGCAACAGTTGCTCCGGTATGGCCCGGTAGCTCAGTTGGTTAGAGCACCAGCCTGTCACGCTGGGGGTCGTCGGTTCGAGCCCGATCCGGGTCGCTTCGTCGGAATGTCAGTCGTTTGTTTGGCAGTCTTACAAGTAAGACCGCCGTAACAAACTCTGAAATTCCTCCTCTTCCCCGCAAAACTTTGCTTCGCAAATTTTTGCGGGGGCCCCGAAATTCGCAAGAATCGCTCGGGAGGGTGCAGGGACAAATGCACCGAATATGCGGCCGTAGCTCATCTGGTAGAGCGCCACCTTGCCAAGGTGGAGGTAGCGAGTTCGAGCCTCGTCGGCCGCTCCATTGGAGTGGTATTCATCACTCCCTTATATGGTGACGTGGCCAAGTGGTAAGGCAAGGGTCTGCAAAACCCTCATCCACCAGTTCAAATCTGGTCGTCACCTCCAAAAGATTCCCGGAAGCTTCGGCTTCCGGGATTTTTGTTTTTGCACTGTCCCCTGCCGGGGGCAAGGCCTGTGACTGTTCAAAACACCCTTATAAAACTCTATTACTACTATGGACTTTTGAACAACTAGAACTTTTTAGCTTATCTACGTTTATTCCTAGTTGTTCAAGATGAACAACTAGAGCAAAAAGCACCGTTTTTGTTCGGTTAGCGTTTCTAGTTGTTCAAAACCCCTCTGCTTTTTGAACAACTAGAGATACAACGTATATACGCCATTTATTTTTCTCAAGGCTGAAAAGTCGCCGAAAGCTACGCTTTTCTGCGCATTATTTTTTAGTTGTTCAAAACCCCCTGTGTATCATAGGAGACTTTTGAACAGTCGCCCTTGCCGGGAAGTGGGACGATTTAAAATGTGCTCCGCTATCGGGTTGCGGCACCCAGCATCCGCATCGTGCCTTGGGCGGCACTTGCGTCTTGCTGGCCGCTGCCCCAACAACTCCTCCATGTTTCCGCCACTGGCGGCGGTCGTCGTCGTTGCACTCTAGCCATCTTCAGCGGAATGATTATTTTTATTTCGCGTTTGGAGCGACCGCGTTTGCGCAGCAATGAAAGCCCCAGTGGGGCTTTTAAGCGGCAGAGCGGTCTGCGTTAGCAGATGGAGGGGCTTTGCCCCGACAAGCTCTGCGGAGCGCTCCAAACGCTATTTTCACAGAAGGGCTGCAATGATTAAAGTGCGGTCTGAATTGCAAATGCCGTTTTCCTCCACGACCCCTCCCGTGAAAAGGGGATTCAGAAAAGCCCGCAGGCTTTTCTGAATCCCGAATAAAAAAACTAATTCCGCTATTTATGCGCAGAGCGCACGCGGCGCGCATTCCAAACCGTTCTCTCAGAACCGCAGCCGCATCTGATACCACACCACCCCGCCGTGGGTAGAGCCGGAAACGCCCTCGTTCGCAAAGCCGAACTTTGCATAGTAGTGCAAAAGCTTCTCCTTGCAGGTCAGTACCAGCCCCTTGCGCCCCTGTGTGTGGGCATCTGCGATGGCTCTTTGCAGCAGCAGCCCGGCATAGCCCCGGCGGCGGCAGCGCGGGAGGGTGTTCACCCCAAAGATCATCTGCCATGCGCCGTTTTCATCATGCAGGGCGGCATCCGCGTACATCTCATCAGTCAGGTCGGGTGTGTCGGTGCAAAAGCCGTCCACAAAGGCCACCAGCTCCCCCTGCTCAAGCAGCAGCCAGAAATGATCGGCATAGTGTGCCAGCCGCCCGGCAAATTCTTCTGCTGTGGCAGCCTCCGCTGCCGGAAAACAGGCCGCCTCCACGGCGGCAATGGCCTGTAAATCGTCCATAGTTGCGTTGCGGATCTCCATGGTATCTCCCCTTCTTCTCTTTTTCTATTCAGTGTACCACAGCTGCCGCGCAAAGGCAAAATATTTGCATCTGTTCCCCGTCCGTGTTACAATGGCTATACTACGCTTGGAAGGGAGTTGAAACGCCATGCCCACCGAAAACCGCACCACCTTAACGCCGGACACCCCGGTGCGCTACCTGAAGGGGGTCGGTCCAAAGACCGCAGAGCGGTTCGAAAAACTGGGCATCGTGACGCTGGCAGACCTGCTGTGCCACTATCCCCGGCGGTACATCGACTTTTCCAAGCCCTACTCCATAGCGGAAGCTCCCGCCGACACCGAATGCGTGGTAAAGGCCGAGGTGTTTGCAAAGCCCGGCGGGCGCATTTTGCCGGGTGGGCGGCGGATGGAGCGCATCACCGCCGGGGACGATGTAGCCAGTCTGGAGATCACATGGTTCAATAACCCCTACGCCACCCAGAAATTGCAGCTGGGGCAGGAATACTATTTTCAGGGCATCGTGACCGGCGGGATGCTGCGCCGCCAGATGGTCAACCCGCAGGTGCGCACCGCCGAGCAGATCCAGGCCGCGCCCTTTGAGGCCGTTTACCCCCAGACCGAGGGGCTTACCAGCAGCGCCATCTCCCGCTGCATCCGGCAGCTTTTGCCCCACGCGGAGCTGCTGCCCGACCCGCTGCCGCCGGAGATGCTGCAAAAATACCGTCTGCTGCCCAAGGCCGAGGCGGTACGCGCCATCCACTGCCCTGCCACCGAGAAACAGGCCGCAGCAGCGCGGCGGCGGCTCATTTACGAGGAATTGCTGGTGCTGCAATTGGGCATCGGGCGGATGCGCAGCCGGGGCGCTGCGGCCACCGGGGCACCCATGCGCCGCGCCGATCCATCCCCTTTCTGGCAGAGTCTGCCCTTTGCCCCCACCGGGGCGCAGCGCCGTGCAGTAGAGGAGATTTTAAACGATATGGCGGGCGATACCGCCATGAACCGCCTGTTGCAGGGCGATGTGGGCAGCGGCAAAACGCTGGTAGCTGCTGCCGCCATCTGGGCGTGCATCCGGGCGGGGTATCAGGCCGCGCTGCTGGCGCCTACCGAAATTCTGGCCGCGCAGCACGCCGAGGGGCTCAACCGGCTGCTTGCCCCCTTCGGGATGCGGGTGGCCCTGCTGACCGGCGGCATGAAGGCCGCCGCCCGCCGCACCACGCTGGCTGCCATCCGCAAGGACGAAGCCGACCTTGTGGTGGGCACCCACGCCCTGATGAGCGAAGGGGTGGAGTTTGCCCGGCTGGGTCTGGCGGTCATTGACGAGCAGCACCGCTTTGGGGTGCGTCAGCGCGGCGCACTGGCAGAAAAAGCCGCGAACCCGCACCTGCTGGTCATGAGTGCCACCCCCATCCCCCGCACGCTGGGGCTGCTGATCTACGGCGACTTGGACATCTCCATTCTGGACGAGCTGCCCCCCGGGCGCACCCCGGTCAAGACCCGGTGCATCACCGGCAAGCGGCGGCGAGACCTGTACCGTTTTCTGGACAGCGAGATCGACAAGGGGCGGCAGGTGTATCTGGTCTGCCCCGCCATCGAGGATGTGCCGGACGGCGGGCTGAACGCCGTCAAGACCTACTACGAGGACATCGCCAAGGCGCTGCTGCCCGACCGCCGGGTGGGCCTGATGCACGGCAAGCTGAAGCCCAAGGAAAAAGCCGCCGTCATGGAGGATTTCAAGGCCGGGCGGTTGGACGCACTGGTGTCCACCACCGTCATCGAGGTGGGCGTGGACGTGCCCAATGCCAGCGTGATGGTGATCGAAAACGCCGAGCGCTACGGTCTGAGCGCCCTGCACCAGCTGCGCGGGCGGGTGGGACGCGGCGCTGTCGAAAGCTGGTGCTTCCTTGTCAGCGACAACACCAGCGAGGCCGTGCAGAAGCGGCTGAAATTCCTCTGCTCCACCACCGACGGCTTTGCCGTGGCACAGTACGACCTGGAGACCCGCGGCCCCGGCGACTTTTTCGGCAGCCGCCAGCATGGTCTGCCCACCTTGCAGATCGCCGACCTGATGAATGACACCCGTACCCTGCACGCCGCTCAGAGCGAGGCCATTGCATTGCTTGCCGCCGACCCGCTGCTGGAAAGCCCTGCCCACGCTTTGCTGGCCGCGCAGGTGCAGCAGATGTTCGACAAGGCCGGGCCGATGAACTAAAAAAGCGCTGTCGCACAAAAAACTCGTGCGACAGCACTTTTCTTTACGTTTCCTTGCTCCCAACAATATTTTGCAGGATGCGGGCGGTCAGGGCATCCAGCTTTGTTTCCAGTGCGGGCAGGTGCAGCAGGCGGTAGAGCCGCTGATACACGGCATCCACCGCGTAGCCCGCAGCGGCAACCAGCAGCACCGCACCGGTCAGGTACGCCAGCGAGGGCAGCAGCGCCCCGCCAAACCGGGGCAGATCCACCAGCTGCCACAGCAGCGCCCGGGTAAAATCGCTGTCGTGCAGCAGATACACCCCGAAAGACAGCGGTGCCAGCCGGAATACCCAGCGCCGCCAGTAGTCCGAGCGGATATGGATATTCTGGAACAGCAAAAACATTGCTGCCGAGGCGATGACCGTAGCCAGTGCCTGATAGCCGTTGACGGTATTCGCAAAGCCGTTCAGGTGCAGGGCGTTTTCCACCCGCAGCGCCAGCATCCGGTTGAACAGCCCCGCCGCCGAAGCTGCCAGATATGCCAGCAAACACAGCCCGCTGGGCACGGTCACCCGGTATTTGCGGAAATAAGCCGCAATAAAATACAGAGTGTAGAACCAGATAAAGCTGTACCCGTTATTCACAAAGGTTTCATCCGTTGCCCAGTAGAACAGCGTGCCCCACACGCTTTGCAGCAGCAGCGCCACCAGCAGCAGCGTTTTGTACTGCCGCCGGTCGAGGCTCTGCACCACCGCATTCAGCACCGGCACCGAGAGGTACATCAGAAAATAGGCCGAGGCAAACCAGTAGCCGTTGGAGGTAAGGGGTAAAAGTGCCCGGAGCAGCGAAATGGCTGAAAGCGGCACCGCACCCGCCTTGACTGCAACGCAGAAAGTGAGCATGGAGTAAAACCACACCTGTGCCCCGATGCGGAACAGCCGCCCGGCGCGGACAGCCCCCTTGCGCTCCGACAGATAATAGCCGGAAAGCATTACAAAGCAGTTGGTGGACACACGCGCCAGAATAAACAGCAGCCAGTAGATCCAGAATGCCGCCGACCCCTGCGGTGCCGCACTGCCCAGCCCTCCGTGCCCAATGCCGTGCATCAGAACGATCATCACCATACTGAGAATGCGCATCGTCTCAAAGCCGCTATGCCGTTTCTGCTCTTCCATACCCCATTTTCCCCCTCACATTACATTTCCCCTGTTTCCAGCTGCCGCAAAGCATGCCGCACCTGCTGCTCCGGCCGCAGCCACGCTTGATAGTACGCCGCATTGTGCTGCGCCATGGCTAAGATCGCCGCCGGGTCTGCCAGCAGCTGCCGCAGCTGCGCCTCGCACTCTGCCGGGGACGTATATGTTTTATAGTTTTTGCCCTCTTCAAAGCCGCCCGGCAGGGTGTACCGCAACGGCTCGGTAACGATGGCGCGCCCCGCCGCCACATACTCGGCCAGTTTCCAGCCGGTAGAGCCGTGCAGTCCGGTAGAAGCAACGCAAATCTCCGTGTGCTGCATCCGGTGCAGGTAGGCGCGCTTGCCGGTCAGCTTGTCCGGCACGATCAGTTCCGGGCACAGCCGCCGGGCGCAGGTGTTGTCCGATACGCCGCCGGTGAACTGTTCCGGAAAAGCAGCTTGCAGTCGGTGCAGCAGCTCGATGCGGTCTGCGTTCACCTGCCGCCACTCTGCCTGTAAGTCCGGGTATTGCTGCACCGCCGGCTCCTCCGGGTCCCACAGACGGGTGAGGAAGAGGATGCGCGGCTTTTTGCGCACCCGGGTCAGCCGGGCTTCAAAGTCCTGCGGGTAGCAGCGGGTGGAAAGCGCCCACTGCTTCAGGCGGCTCTTTGCGCTGCGCTCCGCTTCCAGCGGCGAGCCCGGACAGGTAACGTAGTAGTTCAGTCCCAATGGCCGCAGTTTTGCGGAGATATCGCCCGGGAACTGCCGGTTCTTCTCCTCCGAAAAGGAACGTTTGAACACCACATCTGCCCGTTGGAACAGCGCCAGCACCGCCGCCGGGTCGTTGTAGAAGTAGCCGTCCATCAAATCGAATACCACCGTGCGGCCGTTGATCTCGGTTTCCAGCAGCGCTTCCCGGGCAAGGGGACTGCCCTGCCGCTCGTCCTGCACCCGCAGGGTCAGCTCCCCGCGCTTTGCCAGCAGGGTAAAGCCCGCCAGAATGCCGCTGACGTGCGCCGCCCCCTCCCGAGTGGCAAGTTTTATTGTGACCTGCATATTCCCTCCTATCGGTGGAACAGCCCGGTGCGCCGCTCACCCATGGGGATGACGTCACAGAACACACACCGGCTCTTGGTGGAAAGCTGCACATCCTTGTGGTAGCAGCCAAAAAACCATTTTTCGTAGGTCAGCTTGAGCAAGATTTCGTCCAGAAACAGGTGCAGACGGTTGCTTTCGCCAAGGGCAAGGGCGGTAAAATCCAAAAATCTGCTTGGTGCATCGTGGGTCAGCACATAATCTACCTTGTAGTCTACTGCCTCTAAGTTGCGGCGGCAGGTGTCGTACTCCTCGTCACTGGGCATCTCCTGCTTCCACCAGTTCACGCCCGGCTCCCGGTCGTCCTTATCCTGACTTTCCGCACCGCCGAAGCAGAGATAAGTCTTGCCCTCCAGCTCCAGCACGCTGCCCCGGCACACATGGTACACGTTGCCGCCAAGGCTCTGCACCCTGCCGCCGAACAGCTCGGTCTCCGGGTACTGCGCCAGCAGGTCGTAGTTTTCGTGGCTGCCGTCCAGAAACAGAATCGTGTAGGGGCGCTTGCGCAGCCAGTCCAGCCGCTTGCGCTCTGCGGCGCTGCCGTCCCACACAAAGCCAAAATCCCCCAGCACCACCACGGTGTCCTTCTTGCCCAGCCAGCGCAGCTTGCCCTGCTTGAAGCGCTGGATATCGCCGTGGGTATCCCCTGTAAGATATACCATTCCTGCCCTCCCTGCCGGAGCGAAAGAACGGTGTAAAACACCGCAAGGCTCTTGTAACGCCCCGGCAAACCTGTTATTATTATAGAACACAGCACGCTTGCTGCAAAATTGATTTTCCGGTGCGCCGCACAGCGCAGCCGTATCTAGTATATTTTATCGCTTTTTAAAGGAATTGTCCACATGAAACGTATTTTTGCACTGGTTCTTTCGCTTGTATTTCTGCTCAGCTGCCTCGTGCTGCCCGCCGGGGCCATGTTCGACCCCAGCCCGGTTTATCAGGTGCAGGCTGCAAGCGCCTATATCGTGAACACCGATACCAACATTATCGTCTATGATAAGGACAGCACAAAGCAGGTGTCTGCCGGTGGTCTGACCAAATATATGACCCTTGCCGTGCTGCTGACCAACTACGCCGACCAGCTGGACAGCACCTTCCAGATGCCCTTTGCCATCTCGGACTACGTTTATAACACCAATAACGCAGATATGCGCTCCAACGAGACTTTCACCTACCGGGAAGCCATGTACGCCATGCTTACCCGCAATGCCAACGAGGCAGCCATGGGTGTGGCGTACACCCTTGCCGGCGGCGATCTGGACGGCTGGGTGGCGCAGATGAACACCCTGTCCCAGCGCATCGGCACCACCGCCAGCAACTGGACGGACGCCTGCGGCATCGACAGCGGCAACACCACCTGTGCGGTGGATATGTACTTGATCCTGCGTTACCTGATGAGCTTTGACGCCTTTGTGGAGGTGTCCGGCGCGCCCAGCTTTACCATGCCCGCCAAGGAGAAGCACCGTTCCTCCTCGGTGCTGGTCAGCCAGAACGCCGCGCTGAGCAAAGCCAGCGGCGGCAGCTACTACCGCAGCGCCATGCAGGGCGGCATGTGCAATGTGACCGCCTTTAAAAACGATACCGGCACCCAGAGCTATGTTTCATGGGGCAACAAGGACGGTGCCACCTATATCTTCTGCGTGATGGACAGCCCTGACAGCTGCGATACCTTCGGCTACGCCAACCGCCGCCCCGCCCTGTTCGAGACGGTCAAACTGATGGACTGGGTATTCGACAGCTTTTCCATTCAGGCTGCGCTGGACACTGATTTGACCATTGCGGAGATCCCGGTCCGATATTCCTCCGACACCGACACCTTGCAGCTGTACCCCAACGACAGCATGATGACCCTGCTGCCCTCCACCAGCGACGGCACCGTCACCCAGAAATACTTCCATCTGCCGGACTACGTCTGTGCCCCCATCCAGCAGGGCGATGTAGTGGGCACGGTGGAGCTGAAGCTGGCGGGCGAGACCATCGGCGTGGTGGAGCTGATCGCCGGGCAGGACGTAGCCCGCAACCCGCTGCTGTTCGGGGTGGACAAGGTGAAGGAGTTCCTGACCAGCCTGTACCTGAAGGTGGTGCTGGTGCTCAGCCTGATCGCCGCCCTGATCTATGGGCTGTGGCTGCTGTGCTCCAACTGGAACCGCCGCAAGCCTACCAAAAAGATCCACCGCCGCTATTAAGTAAAGCAAAAGCCCTGCACCGGATGCAGGGCTTTTTTCTGTATTGCAGCGCCTCAGGCGCGGTTTTTCAGAAGTTCTGTCAGGCTGTGGAAGGTTTGGCCATGGTTGCCGGTAACCGTCTCGGCGTGGAGCAGGCTGCTGAGAACGCTTTCCTCCACGCACTCTGCCACCGCCCGGAACAGGGGGTTGATGGCATCATCGTGGAGCAGGGTCATGGGCAGCAGGGCTTTCTCCGAATAGTGCGGCACCCGGTTGGCGGTGGTGAAGGCGATGACGATCTCGCCGCTGCCGTTGCCGCAGTAGGAACCTGTGCGGGAAAGTCCCACCAGCGCCCGGCGGCACAGCCGCCGCAGCTGCCGCTCGCTCAGGGGGATATCCGTGGCCAGCACCGTGATGATGGAGCCCTTATCCTCGTGGGGCGGGATGCTGTCGCTCAGCAGGGTGTGGATGGGCGTGCCCGCCACGATGAGGTCATCGAACAGCGCATGGTTGGAGAGCACCAGTGCGCCCATGGTGTAGGGTTTTCCGTCCAGTTCCACCACCCGGGAGGCGGAGCCGATGCCGCCTTTCAACCCGTGGCAGCGCATTCCCCGTCCGGCGCCTACGGCACCCTCGGCAAAATCTGCCTTGCAATCTGCCAGCGCGGCAAAAACGTGCTGCTCGGTCACATGAAGCCCCCGGATGTCGTTCAGGCCGCAGTCGTTGCACTCGCAGACCACCGGGTTCACGCTGCCGGTGGTCTCGCAGATGTCGGGGTTCTTTTCCAGCATATACTTCACCAGCGCGGTCTGCGCCGTGCCCACGCTGAGGGTGTTGGTAAACAGGATGGGCGTTTCCAGTGTGCCCAGCTCGTCGATCTGCACAAGGCCGGTGGTCTTGCCAAAGCCGTTGATGACATAGCTGGCCGCCAGCACTTTTTCGTGGAAAATATCCCCTTGGTGTGGCAACAGCGCCGTTACGCCCGTCTGCACTACGCCGTCTGCCAAGGTGCAGTGCCCTACCGTCACCCCCGGCACATCGCTGATCTTATCCCGCGCACCTTTGGGCAGTGTGCCCACCTGAAAACCCCATTCGTTTCCTGCAATGCCCATCGTAGCTCCTCCTTGCTTTTTCTAAGGTGTATCATAGCATTTCTCCTGCCAAAAGTAAACCGCTGTAACAGACCGGGGCGCATATAGAAAAAGAGGCTGCCGCACAGCTATCTCACTGTGCAGCAGCCCCTTGCTTTTTTACGCCGCAGTGCAGTGTCCCTCAGGAATGCTCCACCAGACGGAAAAGCCCCTTGAACTTTTCCCAGCAGGCCACCACCCGTTCGCGCTGCACAAAATCATTGAGGTGCCGCTGCATTTTCCGTCGGCCACGATCTTCTGAGCGCCGCATAGGAGACCAGAAAGTTTGCAAGCCACCCTGCCGGGACGGCAAGCCAGACAAAGGCAATGCCAAAGCGCGGTGCACAGAGCAGGGCTACGGACAGACGGATGGCAAGGTTTACCATATTTGCAATGAGGAACGGGCGCATGATGCCAAGCCCGCGCAGCACGCCATCGGTCGCCATCTTGATGCCCATGAAGATGAAGAAGTAACCCAGCCACCGCATATAATCACCGGACACCTGATAGGCCAGCGCCGTTCCGTCTTTGCCCAAGAACAGCGAGGAGATCTGGGTGTGCAGGGTTTCAATGACCGCAAAGGCAATGACCGCAAAGCACAGGTCCAGCACCAGCGCAGCATGGTAGCCTTTTTTGAGGCGGTCAATTTTCTTTGCACCAAGATTCTGGGAGATATAGGGCGAGACTGCATTGCCGATGGAGACAAAGATCAGCGAGAAAACATTTTCTACCCGCATCGTTGCTGCATATCCGGCAAGCGCCTGTGTGCCGAAGGGGTTTACCACCGCCTGCACGATCATCATGCCGATGGACACGGTAGACTGCTGCAAGACCGACGGCACCGCAATGCGGAGCATGGAATACAGCTCCTGCCGGTCGAACCTTTTAAAGGGGCTTTTATACTGCCGCATCCGGTGCAGGAAGATCAAAAACGAAAACACCGCAGAAATGCCCTGTGCGATCAACGTGGCAAGGGCTGCGCCAAACACGCCCAAGCCAAGCCCCGCCACCATCCAGAGATCCATAAAAATATTCAGGATGGAGGAAAAGATCAGCAACCCCAGCGGGATCCTGGACTCCCCAATGGAGGTAAACATGGTGGAAAGAATGTTGTACATGAACAAAAACGGGAAGCCCACAAAATAGACCCGCAGATACAGCACCGCGTCCTCCAGAATGTCGGCGGGGGTCTGTAAGCCGCTCATCATAGCACGGGAAAAGCTAAAGCCAAAAACGCCAAGGACAACGCTCAAAACCAGAAAGCTGAGCAGGGACGTTGACACGATGGTTTTCATTTTGCCATAGTTTTTAGCGCCAAAATAGCGGCTTACCAGCACACCGGCACCCACACCGGCACCCAGCGCCACACAGATAAAAACATTGGTCAGCGCAGCACAGGCACCGACAGCCGCCAGTGCCGAGGAGCCGACAAACTGGCCGACTATGATGGAATCTGCCATGTTATAGACCTGCTGAAAAAAGCTGCCTAGGATCATTGGCATTGCAAAAACCGTCAGCGCTTTCAGCGGCGCATCTGTGATCAGATATTCATCTTTCGACATGATCTATTTTCCTCCGAGCTGTGTTTCTCTCAATTTTTTAAATTTGCTCTGGCCAAGTATACCACGCTTTTTCCCTACTGAAAAGCTCCCGCTTGCATTCTCGCAAACTGCTTTTATAACGTCCCGTTTCCCTTTCTCTCGTCTTGACAAGCCCTTTTCTTCCGATTACAATACCAAAAAGAGCCGGCGGGCGGTCTTTTTGCTGCCTGCTGCCACAATCTTCCGGGAAAGGAACTTTTTCATGGAACCAAAAACAAAACAATCTCTGCTCGTTACCGTGGTAGGGGTAACGCTTTTTGTAGCGCTGCTGCGGCTTTCTGACGTTCTGGCCTTTGCCGCAAAGCTGATAGATCTGGTACTGCCCATTCTGGCGGGCGGCATTCTGGCGCTTTTTATCAACGTGCCCATGACCGGTCTGGAAAAGCGGCTGAACCGCCTGTTCGGCAAGGCCAAAAAGCAGCCCTCGGCGAAAGCCATCCACCTTCTCAGCTTTTTCATCACCCTGCTGGGCGTTGTGCTGGTGCTGGTATTGGCGCTGACCCTACTGATCCCGGAGCTGGTGCAGTCCTTCCACAGCCTGTATGTGCAGATCGAGGCCAATATTCCCCGCTGGACTGCCTATCTCAACGCACAGGATGCTGACATGGGCTGGCTGATGAACTGGCTGGAGGGCATCAACTGGGAGCAGCTGCTGCACAAGGTCACCGCAAGCATCGACACGGTGCTGGTCAATGCGGTAGGGGCTGTCTCTGCCACGGTGAATATCGCGATCACCGCCTCGTTTGCGCTGATCATCTCCGTCTATATGTCCCTTAGTACGGAGAGCCTCGGCCACCAAGCCCGCACGCTGGTATGCGCCTACCTGAAGCCTGCCCACGCCGCCGGGGTGCTGAAGTTCTGCCGGCTGTTCCGGCAGTCCTTTGCAAACTTTTTAACGGGACAATGCAGCGAGGCAGTGATTCTTGGCGTTCTGATGGCTCTTGCATTTTCCGTTTTCAAGATCCCCTACGGCAGTCTGGTGGGCGTGCTCACCGCCATCTGCGCCATCATCCCCTATGTGGGTGCACTGATCTCCTGCGTGGTCAGTGTGTTCCTTGTGCTGTTGGTAGACCCTGTGCTGGCGGTGCGCTGCCTGATCGTGTACCTTGCCGTGCAGTTTGTTGAAAACCAGTTCATTTATCCCCGTGTGGTGGGAAAATCCGTGGGGCTTTCGCCGCTATACACCCTTATTGCCGCCATGATCGGCGGAAAGCTTTTTGGCATCATCGGCATTATCTTCTTTATCCCCCTGACAGCGGTGGTCATCGAGCTTGTAAAAGAGGACACCTTTCGGCGTCTGCGCGCAAAAGAGCCCCTGCAATAAAACAGCGTGCCCGGAATACCATACCCCCTGATATCCTTCCCTGGTGTCAGGGGTATTTTTATGCCGTGCAGCTGCAAAGCACGCGGTTGTTCGCCCTTTTCCATGCAAAATCCTTCAAAAAACAGCTTGAAACACTTTTGTTACAATGATACAATATGATTGTTATTTTATGGGAAAATCGGCGTATGCCCCGTGCGGACAGGCCGCGAGCGTAGGGGTTCCTGTGGGGTGTGTAAGAATCGCTAAGGTAGCACTGCGCTCCTGCACTTGCGCAGTACTGCCTTCCGAAAATGTGAGGAAAGTATATTTATATGATAAAAAAGATCTCCCGCCGCTCCTTTTTGCAGGCTTGCAGCGTTGCAGCTGCCACGGCAGCGCTGACCGCCTGCGGCGGCAAGGCTGAAAGCAAAACAGCAGATGCGCACGAAGCCGTCACCTTTATGGCACCTTATAAGGAGATAGAAGCCTTTATTGAGCAGGTGCACAGCGTTTACCCGGAAGTGAACATCGAGGTCGTGCCATACAGCGGCGATAACACCACCACCTGTTTGCAGAATATGTTTGCGGCAGGCGACCTGCCGGACGTCTGCACCTTGACCTACTACGACCCCCAGATCGATCTGGTCTCCGACAAACTGCTGGACCTTTCCGGCTACGATTTTACGGATAACTATGTGGAGTCCCGTCTGCAGGACGTGTTCGACAACGGTGCCATCTATCTGCTGCCCTCGGTTTACAACTGCTACGGCATCACCTACAACAAGACCCTGCTGCGAGAACACGGCTGGGAGCTGCCCAATTCTTTCGCTGAGCTGGAAGTGCTGGCTGCAAAAGCCAAGGAAGCCGGGGTCGATCTCTGCCTGCCGCAGATCCAGTATCCGGGCTACGGTTTCCAGTATCTGTGCAACATTGCAGATGCCGATTTCCTTGGCACGCTGGACGGCAGACTGTGGCAGAAGGATTATCTTTCCGGCAAGGCAAACGTCAGCAACACCCCCGGCATGATGCAGGCAATGGCGTATGTCAAAAAGTGGAAGGACATCGGGATGCTGAACGACTCCGGCGATGCTCTTGACGACAATGTGACCCTGCAGAGGATGGCCGAGGGGAATACCCTGTTTTTGATCGGAAACACCAACGGCATTGTGGAGGCAGACGGCAACGCCGATAAATTCGGCCTGATGCCCTATCTTTCCGAGGACGGCACCCAGAACGTTTTTGTGCTGAATGTGAACCGCTTCTACGGTCTGAATAAAAAGCTGAAACAGAACCCCCAGAAGCTGGAAGATGCGCTCAAGGTGATGCGTGTGCTTTCCACCGTTGCAGGCACCAGCGCTCTGCAGCCCGCAACGGCGCTGAAAAGCAGCCTGTTGCCCTTCAAGGGTGCAAAGGCAGACGGCACCTACTATGCCGACATCGCCGATACCCTGAACGCAGGCAACACCGCGCCCTTTATCTATTCCGGCTGGGAAAACACCTTCGTGACCACCGGCCTTAAAATGCTGGACTTCATGAAGGGCAACGCCACCATGGAGGATGTCATCCGTCAGCTGGACGAGGATCAGGACAGTGTGGTGAACAACACCCCGGATGTCATCACTACCGTTACGGAGGAGCTTTCGCAGCAGGACTGCGCCATGCTGGTAGGCCGCTGCTTTGCACAGGCTACCGGCAGCGACCTTGCGCTGGTCTCGCTGAGCACATGGATCCCCGGCAACCCCACCGAGCAGAACCACCACGGCGTAGCCGCCAAGCTGTACGCCAAGGGCATTACGGATTACGACCTTTCGGTCATTCTGCCCACCGGCTGGAACCGCACCATCCAGACCGTCACCCTGACCGGCCAGCAGATCAGCGACCTGCTGGCTTCTGGCTACGATGCCTACGGCAACGGCAAGGGCTACCCCTATGTGCTGGTAAGCCCGGTGCAGCCGGAGGCGGGCAAGACCTATCAGGTTGCCATCTGCGGTGTGAGCGACCGGCTGGCTGCCGAAGCAACGGTGACAGACAGCGGCGTGGTGGGCATGGATGCCGCAAAAACCTTCTTTGGTGCTTACACCACCATCAGCCGGGCAGACACCGCATGGAGTTGAATAAAACGGACAGGAGATACTGGATGTGAACAACAAAATCTATAAAAAGCTGTTTGTGGGCTTCGGCTTTGTCAGCATCGTGTTGATCCTGACCCTTTTTGTCATAAGCCAGACCTACATCCAAAACCTTGTCTACCACGAGCGTCTGAGCCAGATGGAAGAGGTCACCCACCAGATGTTCCACAGTCTGGAGGATGTGATCGACAACCACTGGGACGAGGTGGATGTGCAGTGTAATTATTTGTACAACACCCCGCTGGAGACTGATACCGATCTCTACCGCTATCTGAAAAAGCTGTCGGAGCTTTCCAATTACCATGAAAAACAGATCGAACTGATCGCCGTGGATGCTGCCGGGCGTTATTATACCGAGTATGGCCGCACGGGTCTGCTGCGGGAAATGAACTATCTGGAAAACGCGCCGCAGCGGGTCAGCTATGTTTCCAATTCGCTGACCGTGGACGACTCCCGGATGGTGTTTCTGGAACAGCTCTCCACCCCCATCACACTGCAAAGCGGAGAGAAAGAGATCACCCTGCGCTACTTTGGTATTTCGCAGAGCATGACCCAACTGAACGATTATTTCCGCTGCGACGCCTACGAAAATAACAACAGCGTCTATGTACTGGACAACAACGGTTTCAAGCTGTTCAACGCCAATGATACCGAGCTGTTGAAGGGGCACAACGTATACACCGTGCTCTCCCTGATGTCCTATCTGCACGGTTCTTCCTTTGCAGTAGCAAAGGAGCGGCTTGCCCGCACAGGCTCCTGTTATTCCAACGCTGTGCTGGACGGAACTGAGTATTACTACGCCCTGAAGCAGATGGAAAACGCCCAGTGGACGCTGGCGTTCCTTGTTCCAGCAGAATATGTGGCCGTGAATACGCAGAAGCTGGTCAATATCGTCATGGCCGTTATTGTAGGCTTTGCAACGGTGTTTTCGATCATGGCAGTCATCGCTGGCTGGTTCCTTTTGCGGGAAAAGCAGCAGCGGGAGCTGCAGGCTGAAAAAAAGACGAACCTCCGTCTGGAGCAGTATAACGTCCAGCTGACGCAGGCCAACGACGAGATGCGGCGGGCGCAGGATGCTGCCGCCGAGGCGCTGCAGTCCGCCGAGCGTGCCAGCAAAGCCAAGACGGACTTCCTTTCCAACATGAGCCACGATATCCGCACCCCCATGAACGCCATTATCGGCATTACCACCCTGATGAAAAACGAGCTGCACGAGCCGGAAAAGCTTGCCGAGCATCTGGGCAAGCTGGAAAGCTCCGGTCAGCTGCTGCTGGGCATCATCAACAATATTCTGGATATGAGCCGCATCGAGAGCGGCAAGACCACCCTGCATGTGGAAAAAATGAATCTGTCCCAGCAGATCAGTCAGCTGGACAGCATCATCCGGCAGCAGGCAGGTCAGCGCAGTCAGACCTTTACGGTAAGCACCAATCTGCAGCACGAAAACGTGCTGGCCGACCCCAACCGTCTGAATCAGGTGCTGATGAACATCCTCTCCAATGCGGTCAAGTATACGCCCACCGGCGGGCACATCCGTTTGGAGGTGGAAGAGCTGCCCCGGAACGAGCACTACGCCCGGTACCGCTTCGTGGTGCAGGATGACGGCATCGGCATGAGCGCGGACTACCAAAAGACCCTTTTCGACCCCTTTACCCGCGAGGAGTGCTCCGGCACCAACAAGGTGCAGGGCACGGGTCTGGGTATGGCTATTACCAAAAGCGTCATAGACCTGATGGGCGGCTCCATCAGCGTAGAGAGTGCCACCGGTAAGGGCACCCGCTTTGAGGTGGTGCTGGAATTTCCCATTGACACCGAAGCGGACACGGTGCAAAAGGCGCAGGCGCTCCCGGAGGAAGAAGAGACCACTTCTCCCCTGTCCGGCATGAAGTTCCTCTGTGCCGAAGATAACGCCATCAACGCCGAGATTCTGCAAATGCTGCTGGAAACAAAAGGCGCAAGCTGCACCATCTGCCCCAACGGTCAGGAGATCGTGGATGCCTTTGCCAGCGTGAAGCCCGGCGACTATGATATGATTTTAATGGACGTGCAGATGCCGGTGATGGATGGCCTGGAAGCCACCCGCCGCATCCGCAGCGGCGAAAACCCGCTGGGACGCACCATCCCCATCCTTGCCATGACCGCCAACGCCTTCCTTGAGGATATGCAAAAGAGCAAGGAAGCCGGCATGGACGAACATCTGTCCAAGCCTGTAGACATCAGCGCACTGGAACAGGTGGTAAAGCGCTTCCGCGTTACCCCCCCCCCCGAAAATAAATAGCGGTCTGCAGCGCTTTTGTCGCAAAGCGCCGCATAACCTTGCATAAAAAAACTGCTGCCCCTTTGCCCGGACGCTTTGGCATCCGGTACGGGGCAGCAGTTTTTTGCGTTATAGAAGGAGCTTTACCCTCAGATGGGCATGGTCTGGTAGAACCAGTCCGAAATGGCCTTGCGAGTGTCGGCGAAGAACTTTTTCACCGGGCAGGCGGCATCCCGGGCTTCCTGTTCCAGATCCGTGCCTGCGGGGAAGTTGCGGATGACGGTATACGCCACCGACTGCGGCGGCAGCGACATCATCACAGCCGGGTCGTGCACCACGCAGATCTGCTCGCCTACCGCAAGGGTAGCGGGGTCGGAGGTGGTCTTTTCGTCATGGTCCTGCCAGACGGTGCTGTCGGTAACGATCATCTGATAGGTCTCCTGCTCTTCCGCAGTCACCAGAATGGACTCCACCTTGCCTTCCACGGTGCGGCTGACGCCCTCTACTACACCATAATAATAGAGCTTCTTGGAAAACAGTGCCGAGGCAGAGGGCAGTGCGCTGACGCTGAGCAGCAGCACCGCAAGCAGACAAAAGAGCGAGCGATAGGTCTTTTTCATAGAAAACCTCCATTTTTGATATTGCAGCGGAGCGCCCGGCGCTCCCGGATGCCTTATTTTACCACAACTACCGTCGGATTTCTATATCCGGGCTTAACTGGCCACGGAAAATCAACTTTTACACAAAAAGGACTGCCGTGCAAAACAGCGCACAGCAGTCTTTTTGTGCTTTTATCGGTTTATTTGCTGATGGAAAGGGTGCCGAAAGCAGTCTCTTCAAAGTGGCTGCTGTACAGCTCCTGCATCAGTTTGATGAGCGAGAGGGTGTCCTCTGCGCCGGCGGTCTCGTAGCAGGAGTGCATCGCCAGCTGCGGCAGGCCGATGTCTACGCAGTTCATGGACACCTGTGCCATGGCCAGATTGCCCAGCGTGCTGCCGCCCACCTTATCGGAGCGGTTTGCAAAGTATTGCAGCGGCACACCGGCGCGGGCAGCCAGTTCCCGGGCGGCGGCAACACTCATGCCATCGCTGGTGTACTTCTGACCTGCGTGGGTCTTGATGACCACGCCCTTGTTCATGTAGGTGCAGTTGTTCACATCGGTGTGCTCCGGGTGGTTGGGGTGCACGGCGTGGGCGTTGTCGGCGCTGACCATAAAGCTGGAAGCCACCGCGCGGTGGAAGTCCTCGTCGTTGCCGCCAAGGCTCTGGGCAATGCGGTGCAGCACATCGTACAGGAAGGTGGAAGCTGCGCCCTGCTTGGTGCCGGAGCCGACTTCCTCGTTATCAAAGAAGGCTGCCACGCCGATGGAGCGGGCGTTCTTGGCGGTCAGCAGACCTTTCAGGATGCCGTAAACGCACTGCTGGTCGTCCAGACGGCCGCAGGAGATGAACTCCTCGTTGCAGCCCCAGACGGTGGCCTTTTCCCGCACATAGAGGAACAAATCGCTGCCAAGGATCTGCTCCTCGGACACCTTCAGCTCCTCCGCGATCAGCTTTTTCAGCGCGCCCTCCTCGCAGGCACCGCCCAGCACAGGCAGCATATCCACCTGTTTATTGAAGGAAGCCTTATCGTTGACCTCGCGGTTCATGTGGATGGCAACGCTGGGGATCATCAGCAGGTCGCGGTCCAGTGCCACCAGACGGGATACGATAGCGCCGTTTTCCTGCACCAGCACACGGCCCGCCACAGACAGCGGACGATCCATCCATGTGGCGCAGATCATGCCGCCGTAGCCCTCGGTGTTCAGCTTGGTGTAGTTCTGCCCCATGTGGATCTCGGCGTTCTCCTTGATGCGGAAGCAGGGAGAATCGGTATGGGCGGCGGCAACGTTGAAGCTGTAATTTTCCAGCTGGTCGCCCATGCGGAAGGCGATGATGCTGGAGCCGTTGCGGCAGACAAAATAGTCCTTGCCGGGCTCCAGCGCCCACTTGCGGCTTTCCAGCAGCTCGGCAAAGCCTGCCTTCAGCAGGATATCCCGCACAGCGGCGGTGGTGTGGTATGCGGTGGGGTTGCCGTCGATGAAGGACAGCATTTCACGGACTTCGGATGCGATCATAAAAATAAACCTCCTTGGGTGTATCTGAAAAGAGCCGGTCAGTGCTGACCGGCCCTTTTTAAGCATATTCAGGTTACTTTTTAACAGCGGTCTGCTCGCGCTTTGCAAGGGCGGGCAGAATGAATCCCAGCACGGTCAGCACCACGGGGGTGATAACGTTCAGTGCAAAGGTGAAGGGGTCCTTGTCGTACATACCCAGCACGCAGCACACGGCAGTAACGGCAAAGCACCAGCCGCCGAAGAACTTGGCCACGGCCTGATTCTTGACAAAGCGGTACTCGGCAGGGATGGTATCGTAGGCGTTACGCAGGGCGATGTAGGCGGCAAACACCCACAGGTAGCGCATGGGCATACACACAGAGTTCAGCTTGGTCAGCTGGCGCAGAACGGCAGCAGCACCGGGCACGAAGGACTGTGCCAGAATGATGGAGCCGGACAGCACAGCCACCATCTTGATGCCGTTGCTGTGCACGCCGTGGGCGTTGACCTTGTGCAAAGCCTGCGGGATGAACTGCTTGGTGTGCTCGTTATCCAGCAGCATACGCAGCGGTGCGTCGATGCTCAAAATCAGCACGGCGAGCTGGCTGATGACGTTGCACAGGGCGTAGATGATCATGAACAGATCGCCCACATGGTAGTACTGACCCAGCTTCTGGAAAGCCCAGTAGGAACTGTTGGCCGCATAGGCGTTGAAGCTTTCGGCGC
>ERZ772892.1720-NODE-1720-length-21453-cov-4.543789_pt1 | contig 21453 bp, 22 predicted proteins | sample MGYA00512126_ERZ772892 | MGnify/ENA primary metagenome ERZ772892 (study PRJEB29015, sample SAMEA2737697) | human gut metagenome | biome: human gut; feature: human-associated habitat; material: faeces | place: China | collected 2012 ... | reverse complement strand
TGTTTGTCTACATTCCTACAGTTCTCATCGGCATGGTCAACAGCAAGACCACCGCCGTCCGCGTCACCGCTTTTTTGGACTGCCCATAGGGACTTTCGGCATATCGTCCGGTCAGGCTGGCCTGAATGGAGGAAGACAGCAGCACTGGGCAGCGGTTGCCGCTTTCCCGAAGCATCTCCAACAGGGTACGGGTGAAGTCCGTGTTTCCGGCTGCAAATTCTCCCGAATCCTGGGGCCGGTTCACGCCAGCCAGGTGAACCACGAAATCCGCCTTTTGGCAGTAGCCTACCAGGGTTTCAGCCGAAGTATCCCGCGTACACAAGAGAATTTCCTCGATTTGCAGTGCGGGCCGAGTCCTGTCTCTGTGATCCTTGATGGCGGAAAGGCGCTGCGTCAGATTTTTCCCAACAAATCCGTTTGCGCCGGTGATCAGTACATTCATCAGCAAGTTCCTCCGAACAGCTTCAGCTTCAGCAAAAGCTGTTTCATTTCCTCCACATTCAGCCGGTGTGTATTGTGTGAGGTATATTGCTCAATCTTGCCGAATTCCGGGTTGCCTTTACTGAAATAGTTGTCATAGTTCAGATCCCGGTTGTCCGCCGGAATGCGGAAGAAGCCGGGCAGCTCTTCCGCCCGCATCATTTCCTCTGCAGTGACCAGCACCTCAAAGAGCTTTTCGCCATGCCGCGTTCCGATGATCGTCGTGCCAAGGTTGGAGTGCTTCAGCTCCAGCACAGCCTGTGCCAGCGTCTCGATGGTCGCAGCAGGGGCCTTCTGCACGAACAGGTCGCCCTGTTCGCCATGCTCAAAGGCATAAAGCACAAGGTCTACGGCATCGCTGAGCGTCATCATAAAACGGGTCATATTGGGATTCGTGATCGTCAAGGGCTTCCCCTCGTCGATCTGGTCGCAGAACAGCGGGATGACCGAGCCGCGGGAAGCCATGACGTTGCCGTACCGCGTCAAACACAGAACCGGATCTCCAGGCAGCATCTGTCTGGAACGGGCAATCACATTCTTCTCCATGACAGCCTTCGTCATGCCCATAGCGTTGATGGGATAGGCCGCCTTGTCCGTGGACAGGAAGATGGCCTTCTTCACATGGTTTGTAACACATGCGGAGATCACATTGTCAGAACCGGCCACGTTGGTTTTGACCGCCTCCATGGGGTAAAACTCGCAGGAGGGTACCTGCTTGAGGGCGGCGGCATGAAATACATAGTCCACACCGCGGAACGCATTCAGAATGGAATTGTAATCCCTCACATCGCCTATGTAGAATTTGATCTTTTCCGCATACTGCGGATACAGCTCCTGATAGGTATGCCGCATATCATCCTGCTTCTTCTCATCCCGTGAGAGAATGCGGATCTCTGCAATGTCGGTGGTCAGGAAGCGGCGCAGCACAGCGTTGCCAAAGGAGCCTGTCCCACCGGTAATGAGCAGTATTTTATCTTTGAATTGAGACATGTCTTTAGAATCCCCTTTCCGATTCAGCGGTATCTTCCTTGCCGAATGAGCACTCCACTCCTTTGATGCCACCCAATAGCATTAGAATAGCAAAGAAAAAATACGGATTTGCATCAACAACAGGCTCAGGCATACAGATCAGCAATGCACCTAAACCTAAACTTGCAATTTGATTTGATAGCAAATTGTGGTTTGTTTTTTTCATACGCACAGCGGCACCATATGCAGACCGTATGCTCGTTATCGTAAATATTACAGCGATTACAAAGGGAATCAGTCCAACCTTATTTAAAATATCAAGCCATAGATTGTGTACCCACTCTCCGTGATATGCGAATTCACTCTTCTGGCCTCCAAAGGGATAACGAAGCCAATCCCCCGAAAACAAATATGAGGTCCATGTTTTAAACCTCGAAGATTTGTCACCGAGATAGTGAATGCCCTTGCCCTTGTAAGGTTCGGGCGTGAATTCCGAAAGCATTCAGGAACACAATTGCAAATATCGCAACAAAAAAGAGCGCGGCAAGCCCAATGAGCAAAGCTTTTCTGCTGATTCGCACAGATGAGTCATGAAGCCAACGAAGTAGGTTAAAAGCAACAAGAATTAAAACAATGAATATCATCGTTCGATAGGCAAAGAACGATGCTTCAAACGTACTCATCAATAGAACCGCCAGCGCTATAAGCTTTTTTCGAACCCCGCAATGGGAGAACAGGATTGAAGTTGAAAGAGCAACCGCAAATGTGAACATAAACCCCGTAGAGATAACTGAAACCATGTCACCACGCCAAAAATCGACGGACACTCTTTGATAAGCATATTGCGCATAGTAGTCTGATTTAAGATATGCGAGCAGATTCAAAACGCCGTGCAGAAAGAAACCAAATGTTAGCGTATTCGTCATTTCTTGAAACGAACGGTCGCTATTATCAGATAAAACAAACCACTTTCCGAACAAGTAGGCTGCCCAAGGTCCCCAAAGATATATGATTAGACTTTTTACCGCAAATCCAAAGTTAAAAGTATAAATAACAAAATAGGATGTCGAAAAAAGCAAGAGAATAACATCATGCTTTTCAATGACAATGGTTTTCGATTTCCATATAAAAAAGTAAAGAGTCAATGCGAAGAAAATTTGACCAGGAAGATTGAAGGCGCCGACCGAAAAGAGGAACAGCCCCACAATAGTTATTGTATTAGCGGCATTTGTTCTTTTGCCGAAAAGAACACTCATCTCCAATTTCTCCTTGCTGTGCTTTCATTCTTTTCTGGAAAAACCCCGCGAAAAAGTACTGCATCAAGCATCAGTCTACAGTTTGGTCTCAAAGGCCTTATTATTGCGGGAAGAATCACTGTTGTCGAAGCCTGGGTGATTAGCGAGGCCGCAGCGGCTCCAGATGCTCCCCACGATGGGATCAGCGCAAGGTTCAGCACAACATTAAGTGCAGCCGCACTGACATACAGGAATTTCAGATATTTCTGCCTGTTTTCACATACCATCCATGCATTTCTGGCAACACCAAGGTAGGAAAACGCTGTGTACCAAACCACGATGCGCAGAGGCCCGACTGCCGGCAGATAGTTTTCTCCATAGAGAATCAAAATAAAAGGCTTTGCGACAAGGCAGATCATTGCGGATACGAACAGGGACACATAAAAAACAATTGCGTAGAGCTGCCGGTTCTTCCGCTCATAGCGCAGGCGGTCTTTCTGAAAACTCTGCACGATCTCCGGATAAAGGGAATCAATGATTGCTGAGAGAATAAAGGCCCATGAAACGCTGACCGTCGAAGCAAGTGAATAATGTCCGACGGCATCTGCGCCAAGCATCTGCTTGAGCATCAGCTTATCTGTACAAGCATAGATGGAGACCATCAGCCCGGCTATGATAAAGCTGCCGCTGCTTTGCAGAAGCTCCTTTGCTTTTTTCAGAGAGTAATGAAACCTTGTACCGCCATTTTTGAAATAAGCAATCAGCAAAAACACCGCAAGTACGATGTAATCCAATGCGCTTGCAACGGCGAACCATTCCACGCTTTTCCCAAGCGCAAGCAAAATAATTTTGTACACAGACATTGCCGCATACGAGACGAGTTCGGCAATGGCGGAATACTTGGACTGGAGCCTGGCCTGAAACCAGTAGTTGAGAGTATCAAACACCTGAAAAATGAGGCCAATGCTGTACAGCGCCACAACCACAACGGTGAGACGTTCCCCTCTGTCCACAACACTGACAATACCGATGATTGCCAGCGCAGACAGCAGACTTGAGATCGCCCGCAGCAGCAGGGTCGTTCCAATTGTTTCGCCCTGCTGATCCGGATGATCCACAAAGTTCTTAACGATCACGCTGTTAATGCCAAGCGTACAGAGCGAGGCAAAGAATGCCGCATATGCCGCCGCGTAATTGATCAGGCCGTAATTGCTTGGGCCAAGATAGCGCGCCGCAAAAATACCAACGGCAAAGGCCAGCAGCTTGTTCGCCACTTTGCCACCGATGATCCATCCGGCATTTTTAACGACTTTATTCTTTCTGAGCGACTGCAGCAAAATCTTCAAGCTCCTTCATCACTTTGGCTGGGACACCGGCCACCATCGTATCCGCCGGCACATCTTTAGGAACACAGGCACAGGCTGCGATCATACTTCCATCCCCAATGCTCGTATTCAATAGGAGCGTAACCCGACCACCGATCCATACGCCGCTGCCTACTGTAATATGATAGGATTCGCCTTTTCCAGCCCGCCTGCTATGGTCGCCCATCTGGTGTCCACCTGTCAGGAAGGTGACATCCGGAGCAATATCGCAGTTATCTCCAATCGTCACTGTCCCATTTCCATGGACAGTGAGATTGCATCCAATCCAACAATTCGCACCAATGCGGAGCGTCCCTGTATTATGAATCGGCCCGACAATTTTGGTATTTTCTCCGATCTCATAGCCGATGGAACGAAGAAGATTCCTCTTTGCGGGGAAAAAACGTGTTCCGGCCAAGACATGATTGACAAGGTAAATCACAATTCGTTTTTTGATAGTCTTCAACTTCATCTTTGATACCAGTCCTCCCGCAGCGGCTTTGCGAGGCTGCATGGACCGTTCGCAAACAAGCCGGAAGCGTCTGTGCCGTTCAAAAGTGCCTGCGATAGCTGCAAAAATCGCTTTGCGGCAACCTCTGCATTCCACAATTCTGTAATCGTCAGGTACGCCGCTTTTCCAAAGCTATACTGCATAGTCGTATTTTCAAGAAGCCGTCGTACCTTTTCATAAAGCTCCTGAATATTGCCGGAGTGATAAACGCTTCCATTCACGCCGTCATTTACGAGGTAAGGTGTTGCCCCTGCTGCATCGCTGGCAACCACCGCACAGCCGCTGTTCATGGCCTCGTTTAACACAGCGCCCCAGCCCTCTTGGCGGTCACTTGTGAATAAGTAGATGCCTGCGCTTTCCATATGACGACGCACGGCTTCCGGAGACATGGCCCCAAGAAACCGTACATTTTCATCCAGAAGTCCAGCTTCCGAAGCCTGTTGCTTGAGCTGCCGCTCCATCTCACCGGTACCGATCATCTCGATTTTGAAGCAGCATCCTGCCTCATGGAGTCTCTTTGCAACCTCAATCACATCGTCCGGATGCTTCCAGTCCAGAAAGCGTCCACACCACAAAATGGTTGCTTTTGCTTTGCGGTCAATCAAGTCATCAATGCTGGGATACCGGATCGTCTCCGGAAAGTAACCCCATTTGTAGCACCGATTATGGAAAAGGCCGAATTTTGCATAATCCCCCGCGGTATAGGCACTGGCGCAGAGCATATATGTCTTCCGCCAAGGTGGATTGTAATAATGCCACTTGAGAAATCGCGGTATATATTTCAAAACAGGATTTCCAGCTTTCAGCGGTCGCTCGGAATATCGGAAAAACAATTTGGCCTTTTTGCCGTATTCCTTTGTCTGACGCTCTGGAAAGGAACCTGCTATCAAAACATCCAGATCATTTAATTGCTTCTGAACCTCCTGGTCTGATGCCGAACAGGTATATGGACGCACCAAATCATTTCCCCATCCGAGGTCCTTTCGCTCTGCATCCATCTCTTTATGTGCCACGAAGCAATAGTTGTGATTTGTCAATTCATAGAGGGCATCGGATAGGGGGATCTGATGATGCGTAAAGTAGTTACTGCAAAAAAGAATTCTCATGTGGCCATCACACGCCCTTTTCCCAAAGTAGACAAAACATTTTCATAGAGTTTGACATAGCCTTGATACACCGTGTCCTTGTCAAAACGCACCATTTTTTTAGGGTCCGCACGCCAGTTGCTGTCTGCCACGTCTCTCACGGCATTCTCCAGTGCCTGCATATCGCCCTGCGGAATCAAGCGTCCATTTCCCGGTGCTACCGTTTCAGGACAACCGTCCGTTTCGTATACCACCACTGGCGTTCCGCATGCCTGGGCCTCTACCGTAGTCAGGCCAAAGGTTTCCTCATAGGTAGGGTTCACAAACACATCTGCGGTAGAGTACCATTGCGCCAATTCGATTTGATTTGCCGTGCGTAAAAGCCCAAGCACATTGGAAGGAATATTCGGCAGTTGCTTTTCGATTAGGCCAATCAAAACCACCTGATAGTCAGAGCCGAGGCGGCCAGCAAGCGTCAACAAGTCTGGCAATCCCTTGCGTGCATTCCATGCATTGGCTACCCCGAGGACGATTTTCTTATCTTCCAGATGATACTTTTCACGCAAGCTGCTGGACTGTGGGCGGAAAATCGTGCGGTCAATCCCGTTGGGAATAACGGTTCTCGGATAGTTCTGTAGGAACGACTGTGAAACCTGATCCGCAAGCCATTGCGAGGGCGTTGTGATGGTCAGACTTTTTACACCGGTAAAGGCATTCTTTTTGCGAAGGAAGTTATGCCTTACATCGCCTTTCCAATAGCATTGCGGATACCGGTACAGCAATTTGCAGTCCCGGCACTCGGTCTGCCATTGCATACACTTGACTTGCGAGAAATGTGTGCAATGGCCGGTAAAAGTCCAGCAATCATGCAAAGTCCAAACGACGGGAATATTCGCTTCCTTCAAAAAGCGGACCCGCAGTCTGATTTCCGGGCATTATTTGGAATTGCAGCCTGACTGGACGCGAACGGATTGTAAAACATTCGGCGGACAAACCTGTCCGAAGGATAAATTTGAAAAAGTTTACCGTTTCTACCTTCCGGAAGATGTTGCGCCGCAGCTGGAACGGATGATAAACCGCACCCGGCCGCTGATGCAGCTGGAATTTGCCCTTGCAGACGGAAAACCGCTTGTCCGCGAACTCCGCATTGATAAACGGCATTGGTCTGACTGGTACCGTGAGCAGATGAAAAACGTGAAAGAGTAATTATATTCCTCTGCGGAGGAAAAATGGTTTATTTGTATCTCGCGTTAAGCGGCATTCTTGACGGCGGCGTCATTTTCGGAGCCAAGGTTTTGTCAAACCTCGGAGCATCTTTGTTTGAGCTGATGATTTATCCGAATCTGCTTTCCGTTTTGTTTATTGCTTATTTTGCCCGCTGTGATTTGCATAAGCTTTGGCGCATACCTTTGAAAATGAAATTTCTGTTTGCCGCCGCCCTGTTTTTCATAACGCTGGGACAGTATACGCCGATCTTTCTTAAAATTCCGGTTACATTGGTCGTATTGCTGATTTATTTGCAGCCGGTTTGGACCATTTTGATCGAACGCTTTTATTTTCGCCGCCGCCAGACGCTGCTGAACTGGTTTCTGGTCGGCTGTATGATTGTCGGCCTGTGGTTTCTTATCAATCCGAGCGGCGGGACGGAGTTATCGCCGTGGGGTGTTCTTCTCGCGGTTCTCGGCGGTGTCGGATTGTCTTTATGGCTGATTGTGGCTCAATATTTCAGCCGGCAGAATGTATCGCCTTCCGGAACATTTCTCGCGGCCAGCGTTTATACGCTGATACCCGTTTTTGCACTCTATTGGATTTTAAGGATTTTGCCTGAGTTCAACGGCGTCCGGATATTCAGCCTGGAAATGCCGCCGCAGCTGTGGCTTTATTTTGTCATCTACACATTAGCTTCTTATGTGGCGCCCAATCTGCTGCTGTTTGCCAACAACCGCAATGTCAGCCCGGTAATTGTCGGTATGCTTCTGCTTTTGGAACCGGTAACCGGGTTGTTCTTGGATTGGATGTTCCTCGGCAAACCGCTGACCTGGAACATATTGCTCGGCGGCGCCATAATTCTGATTTCCAATGCTGTTCTCATACGAACGCAGGAGTAAAAATCTTTTTGTACAAAATTTATTGTAAAATGTCCGAAAATGAGGTATACTGAAAATCTAAAACAGTATAATGAATTTTCTATTATTAATATATTAAACAAAAAAAACGTATGAGTTACATTGCATTAACACTGGGTTTTACCGCTTTGTTTGCGGTTCTGAGTTTTCACAAAGAGTATAAAACGACATGGAGCATTCTTTGCGCCGTTGTATTTGTTTTATTCGGAGTTATTAACTACAACACTCTGCCGGTTCTCCAATGGTGGGGATTTGAAGGTGTTTGGATTGAGGCGTTTATTGTATCTTTAGCCGGCGCCGGTCTTCATTTTGCCTTTTGCGCAGATGACAGCGACTATGAGATAAAGTATGCCTGGCGCTTTATTCCGACCGGAATCACCGTCTTGGCTTTTTTTATTGCCGGTTTTCAGAGCTGGGAAATGTTCCACGCTGACGAATATTATAAACGTCTGAAAGTGGAAACCGTCCCCGACAGCGTCTTCAATGCCGATGTTCATCCGATACCGGTTTCCAAAATGATTTCGGTTGACGGTAAACTGGCCCGCAAGGTTGCTGAAGACAAGCTCGGTGAAGACTTAGGGCTAGGTTCGCGTGTAGAAGTCGGTAATATGACCATTCAGAACATTACCGGAGAATTTACCATTAACAACGGTAAAAAGCTGGTTTTTAACAATGATCTGATTTGGGTAGCCCCGCTGGAACATCGTTCCTTCTGGAAATGGTTCCGCAACGGCCATACCCCGGGTTACATTATCGTTGACGCGACCGATGCTACCAGACGCTGGTTGGTAACGGAAGTTAACGGACAGAAGCTGCGCATTCAATATCTGGAAAGCGGACGCTTCGGTGATGACATTGAACGCCACATCAAAGGCAATGGCTATGCTTCCAAAGGTTTGAATGATCACTGCTTTGAAATTGACGGCAACGGAAATCCTTATTGGGTTCTTTCATCCTACGACCAGAAAATCGGTTTCGGCGGTGAAGAATCCGAGGGGCCGATTACCGTTGATGCTCAGACGGGGGAACTCAAAGCTTACAGCATTGAAGATGCGCCGGCCTGGATAGACCGTATTCAGCCGCAGAGCTTTATTGAAGACCAGATCAGATGCTGGGGCGAATATAAAGACGGATGGTGGAATGCCGTTTGGGCACAGATAGGCGTTCAGGAACCGACACCGGGAACGACTTTGGTTTATTCCGAAGGACGCAGTTTCTGGTACACCGGTATTCAGTCTGCCGGAGCCGATAACGGTACCAACGGTTTTATGTTGGTTGATACCCGTACCAAAGCGGCCAAATTTTACCGCGTGATCGGTATCAATGAAACCGAGGCGATGCGTATTGCCGATGACCAGCCTTTTGCCAAAGCGGCGCAGTATAGTTCCAATTTTCCGGTACTGTACAATGTCCGCGGTATTCCGACTTATTTCATGACCATGAAAGGAAGTTCGGGAAATGTGGTCGGTTATTGTTTTCTGGCAGTCAACAACCGTCAGGCCGTTGGCAGCGGTGTTTCCAAACAGGATGCCGAAGCCGCTTATCTGCGTATGTTGAAAAAGACATATCAGGATAAGATTAAAGACGGAGACGTCAACAAGGAAACACGGCAGTTTACCGTCCGCGCCATCGTTCAGGAAAGTAATGTTTATTACATTCTGTTCAACGAGGTCAAAGGAATTGAGTTTACCGGAAGTACGGAATTCTATCCGGAACTGAAATGGACCAAACCCGGAGATAAGGTCAAAGTCTCATACGGAAAAGGCGAGAGCAAAGTTATCCCGCTTGATTTCTATGAGAACTTAGACTTTGAAATTTAAGGGATCATTAAGAAAAAGCCTGGCAGATTGCTGTCAGGCTTTTTCGTTTCTTGTTAATCCGGCTTACTTATTTGGAAGCTTTTTTGACATTTAATTTTTTTACTTTGGTTTTTTCTTCTTTGCTCTTCGGAATATAGACTTTCAGCAAACCGTTGTCGTAGCTGGCATCTGCTTTGTCAAAGTCCAAATCCCAGGGCAGGGAGACGGTGCGTTTGAATGAACCGTAGCTGATTTCGGAGAAATAGCTTCCTCCTTCCTTGTTTTCATATGAATTTTTCTTCTCGCCGGAAATTGTCAGATAACCGTCTTCCGAAAGCTGCAGGTCAATGTCGTTTTCGTTCATGCCCGGAATTTCGGCGGTAACGTTTACGCTTTCTTTGTTTTCTTTAACTTCCAGCTTTGGCTCGAAATTGTTCCAGCTTGAAACGTCCCGGCTTTCCGGCAGGTCCAGCAGATTATAAAAGCTGCCGAACAGGTTTTTCAAATCGCGGTTGGTCGGAAAGTTCAATTCGTTCAGATAATGATGTTGATTATTATTCATAAGATCTTTTCTCATTTTACAATCCTCCAGATTTTATAATGAACTCTTTCTAAGTTTCATTTAGGAAGACATAAAGCCGAAAACAAGAGGCTGATGAAAAAAACTTGAAAAATAACCGGATGCACTTATAATCTAACTACCCAACAGGAAAGGACGGACAATGGCGGAACAATGGGCATTGGTAAGCGATTTTGACGGAACGGTCAGTGCCGATGATTTTTTCACTTTGGCTGCCGGGCGCTATTTTACCGATGAAATGCTTGAACCCTGGCGCGAATATCTTTCCGGCCGCAAAAAACATTTTGACGCTTTAAATGAAATGTTCGGCCGGCTGCGCGGTTTGCCTGATCTGCCTGCTTTTGTTAAAAATATACCTCTGGATTCCTGGTTTCCCGAAACGGTTGCGCTTTGCCATGCCAAAAAAATTCCCGTTTACATCTGCTCTGCCGGTTGCGATTGGTATATAAACCTGCTTATCGGCGGGCTTATCGGCAAATACGGGGTTTGTCTGGTGACAAACCATTGCGATTACAGCGTTGAGACAGGCCTGGTAATGAAACGCCTGCCGGAAGATCACCCGTGTTATGACGACAATATCGGCGTCTCAAAGGCCGCTGTCGTTAAAAATCTGAAAGAACGGGGATTTCGGGTTGTTTTTGCCGGAGACGGGCCGCCTGACATTCTGCCGGCGCGGGAAGCCGATGTGGTCTTTGCCAAAAAGCGCCTGCTGGACCTCTGCCGCCGTGAAAACATTAAAACCGAACCCTTCGCCGACTTTCGCGATGTCTGCCGCTGTATAAAGGAGATCTGAAATGCTGTATCCGCTCTATACCAATAAACAGATTAATATTCCCTACCTTTTGAAAATCGGTGACGGCAAGGTCAAAAAAATCGGCAAATATCTCGCCGATAAAAATCTTACCAATGCCGTTATTTTCTGGAGCGAGGGAATCCAGCGCCTTCTGGCCGACCGTCTTTATCCCGGGCTGGAGGAAAACGGCGTTAAAGCGGTTTATGAACAGGACGTGCGTTTTATCAATATTGAAGAAATAACCAAAATAACTTTCAGCCTGCCCAAAGCGGCCGAAGTCATCGTCGGCATCGGCGGCGGCAAGGCGCTTGATTTTGCCAAATTCAGCGCTCATCTGCTCAAGCTGCCCTTTGTTTCGGTTCCGACGTCCACTTCCAACGACGGTTTTTGCAGTCCGAATTCTTCGTTGATTGTTGACGGTAAGCGAAAGACGGTTAAAGCCAGCATTCCTTTCGGCGTCGTCGCTGACTTGGAAGTCGTTCGTGAATCGCCGCAGATATGCCTTTATTCCGGAGTAGGGGATATGGTCTCCAAAATTACCGCTCTCTATGACTGGAAGCAGGCCGCCGAACGCAAACTTGACCGTTACAACGACTTTGCGTCGCTGCTGTCTTACAATTCGCTGACGTTGCTGTTTAACAAACACAGCACCGATATCAATGAACCGTCTTTCCAGCGCAGTCTGGTTAATTCGCTGCTGACCAGCGGCATTGCCATGGAAATTGCCGGCAGTTCCCGTCCGGCCAGCGGTTCGGAGCATTTGATTTCTCACGGGCTGGATGCGGTTTCCCGCCGGCCGCGGATGCATGGTCTTCAGGTCGGAGTTGCGACTTATCTTTGTGCCTTGCTGCAAAATAATCCCAGCACGGCCAATGTCCGGGATATCCTGTCAATTACCGGCTTTTTCAATTACGTCAAGCAGGATCCTCTGTCAAAGGAAGACTTTATCAATGCATTGCAAATGGCACCCGGAATTAAAGCCAATTATTACACCGTACTGAGCGAACCGGACAGTTTCGCCCGTGCTCTGCAGTTTATTGACCGCGATCCGATTTTAAATCAGATTATCCGCTATTAAGCTACCGGATAAGGTTTAGAAGGTTAAAGTAACGCTTGAGCAAACAGTCGTAAATCGTGAGCTTTTGGCGAAAAATATTGTACAGTGTTTCATAATACCAAATTTGGCGGTCTTTCGGGCTGTGAAAATAATGCCAGACCAGGTTGCCGCCGCTTTCCAAACCGCAGACCATTGAATTCAGATTAGAAATTTTATCGGCACAGATAAGCAGAAGTCCGTCGGTTTCTTCCGTCGTTTCGGCATAACGAATGGTTTCCATTTTCCGTTCCTGCCAGGGAGCCTCCTTATCGCTTTCATTGTCGGCCATGATAATATGCAGTATGGCTTCGCCTTGTTCTGCCGGAAACAGGGCACGGATATCATCGGCCGTTTGGGACGTGTCTTCCAGAATATCATGCAAAATGCCGGCAATGACCAGATTTTCCGATGCCTTGCAGCCAAGCAGAATTTCCGCCACGTCAAAAACGTGCGAAACATAGGGCAGACAATCAATTTTGCGGTTTTGCCCGCGGTGGGCTTCTAAAGCGAATTCTCCGGCTTTCAGAATGGCCGGCGTCATTTCCGCCTGATGCCGTTCGGTAAAGCGCTGCCAAAGTTCTGCGGCCGTCCGGTGATTGTAATCCATTGTCTCAGTCCTTTAACAAAATCTGCCAGGGGCGGGGAGCCGAAGTTTTTTCGCCGAAAAGCAATTCCGCCATATATTTGGTAACCGCGACATTGCTGTATTCCCGATGAATTTTTTCATGTCCGGCTGCGGCAATTTTCATGCGGGCCGGAGGATTGTTTTTATAAAATTTAAGCTTGTCATAAAATTCGTCCGGCGTTTCATAAAATACGGCTTCTTCTTCGCCGAACAGATCCTGAAATCCGTTGCGGCGATCCAAAAATGTGAGCTGACCGTTGGCCATGGCGTGTACCATGCGATCCGAACTGTAAAGATAAATATCGTTCAGCCGGCTGAGATTAAAGCCCATGGCGCTCTCGCCCAGCGCCTTAATATAGGCGTAGCCGTTCAGCGCCGGCGTATTCTTAATGCCGGCGAGTTTCCATTTGAGCCCGGGCACTCTCCGGTCAGCTTCGTCGATAATGCTTTCCAGTTCCTCGTCTCGCCCGCAAAACTGGCGTTTCCCGGTATTGGCGCACAGCATTATGTCATAGGGAAGCTCTTTATGCTCGAAAGCCCGCCCGGTTTCCAGACTGTCGTCAGCCATGTTAGGCAGATAGCCGACCGCTTTTCCGGGGCGCTTGAATTGCTGCAGCAGGTTGCGGTCGCCGGTGCTGATTAGCGTCATGTCAACCGCTTCCAGACGCGAAGAAACCGCTTTGATGTTTCTTTCCGCATAGCCGGGAACAATCCAGTCACAGCTCCATTGCATGATTTTTAGAGCCGGAAACAGCCGCTTGATTTCAAACAGGGTTTCATTGCTGATTAAATCGGCATGCCCGATTAAAATTGCATCCGGCTCGGTAACTTTGCAGAAGTTGATTAAATGCTTGTTCAGTCTGTTCCGTCCGATAAAATTCATGTGTCCGAAACCGAACATCCGGCACAAATCCCGGTCAGGATAATTCAGCACCGAATAGCCGTTGCGAATAAGCCCGTTGGAGATTTTGAACGGGAAACCGACCTGAAAACATCCTTTGAGCCGGATTAAGTTAAAGTTTGACACATGAATAATTTTCTTCATCAGACAGTCTCATTTTTGGAACAAATGTTTAAACCACAAATTAAAGCGGGCAATTATTTTGAAAAACGGATGCAGAAAACGCGGCGCCTGCCCGGCGGCGGAAAACATCACCGAAACCCTTTGAATGTTGCAGTCGATAGCCACGCCCATCCGGTGATGCCCCTGATTAAGGGTATCCTGAATGCCCAGATTGCGACAGAGCATGATATCCAGCGGAAAGCGGTCGTCATAGCCGTTCCGGCGCATGCTGTCCTCCAGCTGCCGATAGAGCTTTTTGCGTTCGCTCTCGGGCATTTTGTATTTGGGGTTGGAGAATTGATAAGCATTTTCCGGCGTGCGGAAACTGCGCTCGATTTTAAGCCGCCGGATTTCAAAAGGATTGATGTGATAAATATTGCTGGAATAAGCCTTGTATTTGTAACGCAGCACCCGGATGAGCGGTGATACAAAGTCCCATGCTGCCGTTCGGGAGATAAAGGCAATGCGGACCGGAATAAAGTCCCTGCCGTCGGCAACGGCTTTTTCCACCAAACTGCGCCCTTTGAGCAGCGTGTCATAAATCACCGGTTTCTGCGCATCATAAATGTCTTTTTCCCCGATGAGGATAACAACCTTGTCCGCGCAGTCTGCCTTGCAGCTTTTGGGGCTGTCGGCAAGCACGGCCAAATCCCGGGGATCAAGATGATAAACTTCAGATGAGTAACAAATATGGCGCATAAATTTCTCCTGACACTATTGATACATTAGTTTCCCCAAAGAAGCAAATAAAAATGCCTCACTCTCCACAATCCGCCCGCGAGGACATTTTTTTTGCCGAAGCCTTGAATTCACGGGTTTTGAACTTACATTCTGCCCCGTTAAAAATGCTTAAACGGGAGAGGAAAAGTGACAGCGGCCGACGGCAACGTGATGTATAAACTGGAGAAAGGCTACCAGATAACCCGGGTTCTGGGAAAAGAATGCCTGATGATTTTGCGCGATAAATACAGCACGCCGTTGGCCACCATCGAACTTTGTCGGGGAAAAATTTCGTCCGTAACGCCGTATCGCGGCGCCGAAAACGACCGCAACCATATCCGGGTTATTCAAAGATTTGTCCGCCGTTATCATTACAGTCTGACGGCAGAGGCCGCACTGAATCTGAGCCTTAACGTGGTTAAACGCGACGGGAAAGAAACTTACTATACGTCGTTCGAACTGACGGCTTCCCGTCTGGAACGGCTGTTTAAAAATTACGATACGTTGGCCGTAACTCTGAATAATTTCCGCAAACGCAAGCTGATAGTTCCTTCCTCTGCCAAAAAATGCAGTTTGAATCTGAGTCATGCCATCGTTTCCAAGCTGATTGTCAGCCGCAATTCGCACGCGGCGATAGATCTGCGAGACAACCGCTTTGTCGAAACGCTTATAATCGGCGACAGCTTTCGCGGTAGTCTGAATTTTTCCCGCTCCGATATACAAAACATCAAACTCGAAAATAACTGTCGCTGCGATATTTTCTGCATCCATAGCGGCAAATGCTTTGAAATGACGCTCGGTGACGTTTACAGCGGCATTTTGGATGTGCGGGATTCCTGTTTTCACCGGATAAAAACCGGATATTACTGCTATGCCGTTATCCGTCTTAGTGAAAATTGGGGCAAGAAAGACGTCATTATCGGAGATTCTTTTCGCGGCTCACTGTTTATTGATTCCGTTTTGGCCGAAAATGTTGAAATCGGCGATGACTGCCGCGGCCGTATTTCCGTCCGCGAACATAACCGCCGGCAGGGCATTAAGCATATTGACATTGCCGACGGTTTCAAAGGCGAGATAGACCTGGCCTCCGCCTTGGCGCTGCAAAAGGTTGAAGTCGGGGCTCATGCGGCCGGCAGCATCAACCTGTCCGGTTGTCCGTCCATTCAGGCCGTCAAGTTTGAAGAGGATTTTTCCGGCCGGGTTGATCTGCGCAATTCTGGGGTCATTTATGTCCGGGCCAAAGACGGCTGCAGCGGCCGGTTTGTCCTTCTCCACTGCGAAAATTTAAGTCTGCTGCGCTTACCCAGAGACAAAAGGGCGGATATTGCCGTCGAGCGTATGCCGCAGTCGGTCGGAACCGACAGTCGTAATTTTTATTATCATTTTGATGAAAAGGAACTTCCGGCGGAATTGTCCTCGCCGTTTTATGCCGGCTGGGTCAAAAAGCTGCGTCATTTTATACATCGTCATTTCATTCTCTGAAAATGTTTCAGTTTTGTTACAAAAATTTGTTGAGCCGGGCCGCAAAATATGTTATATTATAAACATAACGTAACGCGAATATAATTATGGCTTGAAGGAGTGTTGGTCATGGTAGCTCTGGTTAAGGAAACAAAAGGTGAAGTCTTCATCAAAGCGATTGAAGAGGCCAAAAATAATAAGGGACATATTTTTTCCCTGTTGCTGGAAACCCTTCAGAATGAATATCCTCAGGCAGAAGCTGTGACAATTGTCAACAAAGTCAAAAATTTTGACGCTCTGGTCAACTATGATGCCAGCCTGGCCAAATTTCAGATTGGCCGCAACGGCGATAATATTCGTAAAACGATGGAAGACATCAGCTCGACGGAAGTTCTCGGCGAAGACAACTTCAAATACAAACAGCTGATGATAAAAAAACTGAACGTGCTGGCTTCAATCAATCCCGATGCCAAAACCTATGCCGACTTGGCTGCCGCGGCATATATTTCCCAGGGGTTCGGCGACGCCAAACTGTTCAAACGCGAATTTACCAACTACGTGCATAATCTGCATAACATCAGCACGGTCGGCTGCTGGGATACCGAGTGTCTGGCGCGGCTGGGCTGTTAACCGACTTTTAATTAAAAAACTTCTATACTGTCTCCATAATGCATTTATGGAGACAATTTTTATGTCCGTTATCAAAACAATCGGCGTGATGACCGGCAATTCGCTTGATGCCGTCGATGTTGTCCTGACAGCCTTTGATGGAGTGAATATTTGCGATTTGGCTGCTCATACTCTGGCTTATCCGGCAGAATTGTCTGACCGGTTTCGCCGCCTGCGCGGACAGTTGAAGCAAACTGCCGCCGATATGGAAAGTTTTGCACGGGATACTTTTTTTTCCGAAACTGTAAACGAATATACCTCACTGGTCGCCCGGGCGGTCAATGAGCTGCTTGCCCGGAGCAATACGCCGAAAGATGAAGTTGACGCCATCGGTTTCCACGGCCAGACCTGCGATCATTTTCCGCCTTCCATTGCCGGAGATTTGCCGCCTTATACGCTGCAAATAGGCAATCCTAACCTGCTGGCGGATTTGACCGGAGTTCCCGTGATTTATGATTTCCGTTCTGACGATCTGATGAACGGCGGGGAGGGTGCCCCGCTGGCTCCCATGCATAATTTTCACCTGGCCGCGAGCCTGCGGGAGAAAGGTGTTTTTCCGGTTGCATTCTGTAATGGCGGAAACACCGGAAATATTGCGCTCATCAGTCAGAACGGCGCCGGAAAAGATATTCTTCTCGGCTGGGACGTCGGGCCGTTTAACCACTTCGCCGACACCATAACCCGAACCTGTTTCGGCGCCCCTTATGACAAAGACGGCCGTTACGGCAAAAAAGGTCGTGTCCAAACCGATTTGCTGGATAAACTCTTTAACCAAACTGCCGTCAGCGAAACCGGCGAAAATTTTTATCTGTCCCGTCCGCCCAAATCGTCAGACCCGTCATGGTACCGTCTGCCGGATATCAGCGGTTATCAGGCGGAAGATGTGTTGCGGACGGTTGAATATTTAAGCAGTTATGTCTTCTTTCATTCTTTGTCATATATTCCGGAAGACGTTATGATGCCGGAATATTTTCTGCTTTTCGGCGGCGGTTGGAATAACCCGTTGATGACGGATGATTTTGCCGCTCTGTTGCATGGCGGAGAAAATCTTGTTTTGCCGCAGCATCGGGCATTGTTTGAGCGGCTGCGGTCCCGTTTTGCTCAAAGCCCGCACATTGCCCGGACAGACAGATACGGCATCAGCGGACAGTATATGGAAGCCGGGATACTTGCCGATTTGGCCCGTTGCAAAATAAAAAACATTCCCTTTACCACGCCGGAAACCACCGGCTGCAAAACACCGACAGTCTGCGGCATCTGGTGTTATCCGCACGACAGGCAGCAGCCCCTGTATAACCGTGCTGCTCCCGGCTGGCACAAAAAAATCCCCGGTTGATACGGGGATTTTCTTTACGCTGCCTTTTTACGGAGTTTTACTGTCCTGCGGTTGCCGTTAGCCGCTTTTGCGACAGCTGCTTTGCCTTTGGGCCCGAATTTGGTGCGGCTTTTGGCTTTCTTGTCCGGGGCATAAGGCTTAAACGGATTTTTTCCTTTTGCCTTGGCTTTGCTTTTGGGCAGAGACTGCCCGGTATTCAGCGGCGTAAGATCAATCGGGCAATCTTCACCGACGGCCGGTTTCGTGTCGGCATTGGCTGACGGATGCATCAGCTTATAAATGGCTTTCCACTGAGAAGCATCTTTAGGAGTCAGCAGATTAACGGCAATTCCGGAAGCCCCCGCCCGTGCCGTCCGGCCGATGCGGTGAATATAGTCTTCCGGGCATTGCGGCAGGTCATAGTTAATCACGCTTTCAATATGCGGAATGTCCAGCCCGCGGGCGGCAATATCCGTTGCCACCAGAATACGGCTTTTCATCTTGCGAAAATTGGCGATAACCCTTTCTCGTTTGGCTTGTCGCAAATCGCCGTGAATGGCGTCGGCCGATTGATTTTCTTTGTTGAGTTTGGCAGCCAGTCTTTCCGCCCCGAATTTGGTCTTAACAAAAATTAAAACCGAACCGTCGCGTTCTTTCAACTGTTTCATCAGTTCTCCGTATTTTTGCGCATCATTTGTTTTGACGATTTCCTGGCGGATATTGTCCGCCGCCGCGGTTGTCGAACCGATGGCTATTCTTACCGGGTTGGTCAGATATTTGCGTGACAGGCTGATGATATTGGCGGGCAGAGTTGCCGAAAACATCAGTGTTTGGCGTTTGGCAGGCAGAAATTTGGCAATTTGTTCGAGCTGAATGCCAAAACCCATGTCCAGCATACGGTCTGTCTCGTCTAAAACCAGAAAATCAGTTTTATTCAAAACCAGACTGCGACGCAGCAAATGGTCGTTTATTCGCCCCGGAGTGCCGACAATCAAACGGGGATTGCGTTTCAGCTGCTGCAATTGCTTAAACATGGAATCTCCGCCGATAAGCAATGCGGAAACAATTCCGGAATCTTTTTCCAGCATTGACCGGGTCGCAGAAATAACCTGTTGTGCCAGCTCTCGCGTCGGCAGCAGCACCAATGCGCAGGATAACGGGTTTTCCAACAGGTGGACAATCATCGGAATGGCAAAGGCAGCGGTTTTTCCGGTGCCTGTCTGTGCGGAACCGAGAATGTCATGTCCCTGCAACGCCACGGGAATTGACTGTTGCTGTATCGGGGTAGGTGTGTTAAAGTGAATGGCATTAAGCGCGGTTAGAATTTTCTCGGGCAGGCCCAAGTCGGCAAAATTTGACATTTTGTTTTCTTTCAATAAATTGTTTATACATACGAAAATCTAAAACACTGCTTTATTTTGACAAACAGTGCCAACTCTAAACAAATCCATTGATAAGAAAATCTTTAAATAAGAAGAGCTGCAAGAATCTCAAGCGCCACTATACAGGGATTAATTTAAATAACAAGCTTTATTTTTTTGTCGCTTTGCGCTTAAGGCTGACAAGGGCAATGCCGCCGATTACCAGTATGCCGCCGATGAAATCGGCGCTGTACAGCTTTTCTCCCAGAAACAGATAGGCTTCCACCCCGCTGAATAACGGCAGCAAATAATAAATAATTGACGTCTTAACGTTGCCGATGGCCGCCAGTGCACTGTTCCAAGCCAAATAAGACAAAACGGAATTAAAAACGCCGAGATAGAAAATAACCGCCAAATCTTCCCCGTTAAAACGGCGCAGCAGTGTGGGAGGAGTCGTCAGCAGCATGAGCGGCAGAAGAATAACGGCGCCGACCACGGCCGTCGCCGCCAGCATGGCTGATTGCGAAATCTGCGGCGGCCTTTTGTATTGCAGAAAAGAATATACGGCAAAAGAAAAAGTGTTTAACAGCATTAAAAAATCGCCCGGTACGAATTGAAAGTTTTTTAGCCGGGTAAAATTGCCGTTTAAGATAATGACCGTTACGCCGAAAAGGGCAACGGCCAACCCCAGCCATTGCCGCCCGGTAATCGGAGTTTTCAGAAAAATGCGGGACAGAAAAACCAAGAATATCGGCCCGGTAACGTCCAATAATCCCATATCAATGGCCGAGGCTGTCCGTCCGGCATAATAAACCAGCGTGTTGTCAAACACCATGCCGGTAACTGCCAACGCCAGAACCAGTTTCCAGCGCCGCAGCAGGTCGGAAAAACTCTCTTTGACATTTTTTCTGGCAATGAACAACAGAATAACTCCGGCAATCAGCCACCGGCCGAAAGCAATCTCCATCGGCATCAGCGAAGTTGCGAACGAGCTGGCAATAATCAGATTGATACTCCAGAAAAAAACCGCCGTCAGGGCAAACAAATAGCCTGATAAGGAATTTTTGTGCATTTTTTATCTCTCTTTCTTTCAATTTATTCGAAGATATAATCGCAGCCGGAAAGATTTAAATATTGATTTTCGTTGTAAAAAAACCTATAAACAGTTCAAATATTTAATTATTAAAACTAAACGTTATGAAAAATTTTATTATTTTGTTGCTGCTGTTGGGCGGTGCTGTAACATTGAATTCCTGTCAAAAAGAGGAAGACAACTGGGCTGAAGAACTGTTGCTCGATAATCATGGCCGAACTACGGTTAAAAAAGTCTATAAAAATGTTACCTTTGTTTCGGATACGTTTATTCCGTTCAAATGCTGCGTTTTTACGTTTGCGGACGGTGCTCATAAATATGCCCAGAACCTTCGGATTGACGGTGCGGTCGGCAACGGTTATCCCGTTGAAGGATACCAGACTTATAAAGCTTGTCCTGATGAAATTTATCAAATCACGATGGGAACGCCGTCATCCCGGATAGCTCCTGAAAACAATCAGGTTCTTTCTACCCGCGGATTAATCCTCTCGGGCTATAAAGACGGCCGCATTGTTGAAGATTTTACCATGCGCTGCCGGTTTACGACCTTTTTGATTTTGGGCTTTCCGCTGATAACTCAGTTCGATACCCAGTTTTTGGAACTCGAAAACGGAAACCTGATTTATATCAAGGACTACCGTTCGCAGGGAGAAACCTTTCACGCCGGGGATTATATCCGCTATAAAACTTATACGCTCAATCCCAATGAAGCAGTCGTCATCGAAAAAACCGAGCCTTGAGGCCCGGTTTTTTTGCAAACAGCGTTATTAAAACGGTGCTTCGCAGGCAAAACCTAGTGTTTCTGTTCCTGTACAACCACTATAAGGATTGGTTCGCCAGCCTGAGAAGCAGTCTCCCGTTCCATCTCCTGAATGATAAATACATCCATTTGAAGTACTGCTTAAAGTTTTGCAGGTTCTTGTTCCTGATGCAATAGTCCAATTAAGACCTCCTGCCGTTTTAGCATTACATTGCGCATTAGCATCACTAGCAGTTCCTATTCCCCCGGAAATGGATAGATATCCATGCTGTCCGGTACTGTCAACAGAAACGACTGTTCCTAAAGCAACACCGTCTTTAACATAAGTGTCTCCGACTTTGTAGGTAG
>ERZ772892.1706-NODE-1706-length-21595-cov-6.042990_pt1 | contig 21595 bp, 17 predicted proteins | sample MGYA00512126_ERZ772892 | MGnify/ENA primary metagenome ERZ772892 (study PRJEB29015, sample SAMEA2737697) | human gut metagenome | biome: human gut; feature: human-associated habitat; material: faeces | place: China | collected 2012 ... | reverse complement strand
CCATCAGCAAAAGGGGATGATAAGTTTATCACCACCGACTATTTGCAACAGTGCCCCGAAAAGTACCGCCTTCCGCGCCAATCGGGTTCATCCCGGAAAGCTGGAGAAAGGTTGTGATCACCCCCACCGGCATTGACCGAAAATATTACGAATTTTGCGTGCTGAATGAACTGAAGGGAGCCTTACGTTCAGGTGACACCTGGGTAAAGGGGTCACGCCGCTACAGGAATTTCGATGATTATCTGATCCCGTCAGACGATTTTGAAAAATCACTCCGGGATAACCAGTTACCCCTTGCTGTTCCGGCCGATTGCCATGAATACATCAAGAGCCGTTTGACGCTTCTTGCATCGCGTCTGGAAGAAGTTAACGCGATGGCGCTGGCCGGTGATTTACCCGATGTTGATATATCGGATAAAGGCGTGAAAATTACCCCGCTGGATAACAGTGTCCCTTCAGCAGCATCCCCTTTTGGCGATCTGGTTTATGGCATGCCCCCTCACCCTAAAAGGGGGCCGCTTGGAAAACGGAAAATATCCTACGTTAAGCCTGTTTTTTGAGCTGGCATGGCGGGCAGCTATGAGCGAAGTATAGTCATTCGCCCTATCTCTTTTGTCGCACTTTCAACAAGGGGGTCGCTTGGAAAGCGGAACGAGGTCAGTCTCCGCCCGGACTGCTCAGCTCTTTAAACAGCAAAAGAGAGGCATCTTATGAGAAGGGATTGTTCAGTATGTCAGGGCAGACTGCTTTTTCATCCGCAGGTACTGAGGGTAAATGCTCAATTCCGGTACGATTCTTACTCTATAGCCAGACAGAATTCAGCATTGTGCTGAACCCGAATCTTTTTTTACTCTGACAGGCCTGTTCATCAGAACCCTGAAAAAACAATTTTCCCGTTCACATTTTTATTTTCCATGTCCTCATGAGCCCGGCGAAGTGCTTTAGCATTCAGCCTGCCATACTCTGCCAGCAACGGAGGTTTGAGCTTACCGGAATCCAGCATGCATGAGAGTTTGTTAAGAATATCATGCTGTTTAGACATGTCCGCAGTAGCATGCATGGGGCGGGTAAACATTGCCTCCCAGTGAACAGAAACGCTCTTAAATTTGATCAAACGCAGATCCAGTGGTTCAGGGTCGTCGATGAGTCCGATACGGCCTTGTGGGGCAATAATTTCGGCCATATTTTCCCAGGCAGATGGCGTGGTGTACGTTGAGAAAATCCGGGTAATGGGAGGGAGTCCAGCAAGGCTGGCAACCTGTGGCGCAAGCGCACATGAATGATCCAGGACATAATGCGCACCAAACCCGCGAACCGCTCTGACACTCTCCTGCCGGGAGGCAGTCCCGATGATGTTCACCCGACTCAGAGTGCGGGCAAGCTGTATAGCCATACAAGGGACTCCGCCCGCACCGCCAAGCATCAACAGGGTCTGATCAGCATCTCCGTTCACTGACAACTGCAGACGATCAAATAACATTTCCCAGGCTGTCAGACCGGTCAGAGGAACCGACGCTGCAGCTTCAAAACTTAGTGCTGCCGGCTTTATCCCCGTAATGCGTTCGTCAACCAGCTGAAACTCTGCGTTGGCTCCCTGGCGATCGAGCACACCGGCATAGAAAACGTGGTCACCTGGCCTGAACAGCGTCACATCTGGTCCGGTTGCTTCAACAACACCGGAAGCGTCGTATCCCATAACTACCGGATTGCCTGCAGAGGGACTGATGTTTCGCCGGCTTTTCAGGTCCCGTGGGTTAACCGCGACCGCCCTGACTCTGATCAAAAGATCACGCCCCTTGGGCATGGATGGGTGGGGAAGCGACAAATCTTCAATAACGGATGTACTTTCCCGGGTTGCCAGAAACCAACGGCTTTCATTCTGTCTCCTTAAAAAGGTCAGTCACCAGATAAATAAATGTAAAAGTGTGCGGAACGCGATACCCGCCAGTGCCCCCGGCAGTGCAAATCGAAAAATACGCGGAAAGCGGGCGCTGGGTAATGCTGTCAACCTGTTGATGACTATTTTAATCTGTAGTCATTCAATCCTTGTAACATCAGGATGATCTTGGTGTCAGTGAAAATACGAAATCAACACGTTGGTATCATTACCCACCTGTGAACTGACGTCGGCATTTTGAATCTCACTTCGGCGTGCCCCCTCCGAATGGCGCAAAACATTTCGTGGTATGGCATGATAGCACCCGAAGAGAGTCAATTCAGGGTGGTAAATGTGAAACCAGTAACGCTATACGATGTCGCAGAGTATGCCGGTGTCTCTTATCAGACCGTTTCCCGCGTGGTGAACCAGGCCAGCCACGTCTCTGCGAAAACGCGGGAAAAGGTGGAAGCGGCGATGGCGCAGCTGAACTACATTCCCAACCGCGTGGCACAACAACTGGCGGGGAAACAGTCGTTGCTGATTGGCGTTGCTACCTCCAGTCTGGCCCTGCACGCGCCGTCGCAAATTGTCGCGGCGATTAAATCTCGCGCCGATCAACTGGGTGCCAGCGTGGTGGTGTCGATGGTAGAACGAAGCGGCGTCGAAGCCTGTAAAGCGGCGGTGCACAATCTTCTCGCGCAACGCGTCAGTGGGCTGATCATTAACTATCCGCTGGATGACCAGGATGCCATTGCTGTGGAAGCTGCCTGCGCTAATGTTCCGGCGTTATTTCTTGATGTCTCTGACCAGACTCCCATCAACAGTATTATTTTCTCCCATGAAGACGGTACGCGACTGGGCGTGGAGCATCTGGTCGCATTGGGTCACCAGCAAATCGCGCTGTTAGCGGGCCCATTAAGTTCTGTCTCGGCGCGTCTGCGTCTGGCGGGCTGGCATAAATATCTCACTCGCAATCAAATTCATCCGATAGCGGAACGGGAAGGCGACTGGAGTGCCATGTCCGGTTTTCAACAAACCATGCAAATGCTAAATGAGGGCATCGTTCCCACTGCGATGCTGGTTGCCAACGATCAGATGGCGCTGGGCGCAATGCGCGCCATTACCGAGTCCGGGTTGCGCGTTGGTGCGGATATCTCGGTAGTGGGATACGACGATACCGAAGACAGCTCGTGTTATATCCCGCCGTTAACCACCATCAAACAGGATTTTCGCCTGCTGGGGCAAACCAGCGTGGACCGCTTGCTGAAACTCTCTCAGGGCCAGGCGGTGAAGAGCAATCAGCTGTTGCCCGTCTCACTGGTGAAAAGAAAAACCACCCTACCGCCCAATACGCAAACCACCTCTCCCCGCACGTTGGCAGATTCCTTAATGCAGCTGGCACGACAAGTTTCCCGACTTGAAAGCGGGCAGTGAGCGCAACGCAATTAATGTGAGTCAGCTCACTCATTAGGCACCCCAGGCTTTACACTCTATGTGTCCGGCTCGTATGTTATGCGAAAATGTGAGCGGATAACAATTCACGCAGGATACAACTATGACAATGATTACGGATTCACTGGCCGTCGTATTACAACGTCGTGACTGGGAAAACCCTGGCGTTACCCAACTTAATCGCCTTGCGGCACATCCCCCTTTCGCCAGCTGGCGTAATAGCGAAGAGGCTCGCACCGATCGCCCTTCCCAAGAGTCGCGCAGCCTGAATGGTGAATGGCGCTTTGCCTGGTTTCCGGCACCAGAAGCGGTACCAGAAAGCTGGCTGGAGCGCGATCTTCCTGACGCCGATACTGTCATCGTCCCCTCAAACTGGCAGATGCACGGTTACGATGCGCCTATCTACACCAACGTGACCTATCCCATTGCGGTCAATCCGCCGTATGTTCCCACGGAGAATCCGACGGGTTGTTACTCGCTCACATTTAATGTTGATGAAAGCTGGCTACAGGAAGGCCAGACGCGAATTATTTTTGATGGTGTTAACTCGGCGTTTCATTTGTGGTGCAACGGGCGCTGGGTCGGTTACGGACAGGACAGTCGTTTGCCGTCTGAATTTGACCTGAGCGCATTTTTACACGCCGGAGAAAACCGCCTCGCGGTGATGGTGCTGCGCTGGAGTGACGGCAGTTATCTGGAAGATCAGGATATGTGGCGGATGAGCGGCATTTTCCGTGACGTCTCGTTGCTGCATAAACCGAGCACGCAAATCAGCGATTTCCATGTAGCCACTCACTTTAATGATGATTTCAGCCGCGCTGTACTGGAGGCAGACGTTCAGATGTACGGCGAGCTGCGCGATGAGCTGCGGGTGACGGTTTCTTTGTGGCAGGGTGAAACGCAGGTCGCCAGCGGCACCGCGCCTTTCGGCGGTGAAATTATCGATGAGCGTGGTGGTTATGCCGATCACGTCACCCTACGTCTGAACGTCGAAAACCCGAAACTGTGGAGCGCCGAAATCCCGAATCTCTATCGTGCGGTGGTTGAACTGCACACCGCCGACGGCACGCTGATTGAAGCAGAAGCCTGCGATGTCGGTTTCCGCGAGGTGCGGATTGAAAATGGTCTGCTGCTGCTGAACGGCAAGCCGTTGCTGATTCGCGGCGTTAACCGTCACGAGCATCATCCTCTGCATGGTCAGGTCATGGATGAGCAGACGATGGTGCAGGATATCCTGCTGATGAAGCAGAACAACTTTAACGCCGTGCGCTGTTCGCATTATCCGAACCATCCGCTGTGGTACACGCTGTGCGACCACTACGGCCTGTATGTGGTGGATGAAGCCAACATTGAAACCCACGGCATGGTGCCAATGAATCGTCTGACCGATGATCCGCGCTGGCTACCCGCGATGAGCGAACGCGTAACGCGAATGGTGCAGCGCGATCGTAATCACCCGAGTGTGATCATCTGGTCGCTGGGGAATGAATCAGGCCACGGCGCTAATCACGACGCACTCTATCGCTGGATCAAATCTGTCGATCCTTCCCGCCCGGTACAGTATGAAGGCGGCGGAGCCGACACCTTCGCAACCGATATTATTTGCCCGATGTACGCGCGCGTGGATGAAGACCAGCCCTTCCCGGCTGTGCCGAAATGGTCCATCAAAAAATGGCTTTCGTTGCCTGGAGAGACGCGCCCGCTGATCCTTTGCGAATACGCCCACGCGATGGGTAACAGTCTTGGCGGCTTCGCTAAATACTGGCAGGCGTTTCGTCAGTACCCCCGTTTACAGGGCGGCTTCGTCTGGGACTGGGTGGATCAGTCGCTGATTAAATATGATGAAAATGGCAATCCGTGGTCGGCTTACGGCGGTGATTTTGGCGATACGCCGAATGATCGCCAGTTCTGCATGAACGGTCTGGTCTTTGCCGACCGCACGCCGCATCCGGCGCTGACGGAAGCAAAACACCAGCAGCAGTTTTTCCAGTTCAGTTTATCCGGGCGAACCATCGAAGTGACCAGCGAATACCTGTTCCGTCATAGCGATAACGAGCTCCTGCACTGGATGGTGGCGCTGGATGGCAAGCCGCTGGCAAGCGGTGAAGTGCCTCTGGATGTCGCTCCACAAGGTAAACAGTTGATTGAACTGCCTGAACTACCGCAGCCGAAGAGCGCCGGACAACTCTGGCTAACGGTTCACGTAGTGCAACCGAACGCGACCACATGGTCAGCAGCCGGACACATCAGCGCCTGGCAGCAGTGGCGTCTGGCGGAAAACCTCAGCGTGACACTCCCCTCCGCGCCCCACGCCATCCCGCAACTGACCACCAGCGAAACGGATTTTTGCATCGAGCTGGATAATAAGCGTTGGCAATTTAACCGCCAGTCAGGCTTTCTTTCACAGATGTGGATTGGCGATAAAAAACAACTGCTGACGCCGCTGCGCGATCAGTTCACCCGCGCACCGCTGGATAACGACATTGGCGTAAGTGAAGCGACCCGCATTGACCCTAACGCCTGGGTCGAACGCTGGAAGGCGGCGGGCCATTACCAGGCCGAAGCAGCGTTGTTGCAGTGCACGGCAGATACGCTTGCCGACGCGGTGCTGATTACCACGGTCCACGCGTGGCAGCATCAGGGGAAAACCTTATTTATCAGCCGGAAAACCTACCGGATTGATGGAAGTGGTCAAATGGCGATTACCGTTGATGTTGAAGTGGCGAGCAATACGCCACATCCGGCGCGGATTGGCCTGACCTGCCAGCTGGCGCAGGTAGCAGAGCGGGTAAACTGGCTCGGATTAGGGCCGCAAGAAAACTATCCCGACCGCCTTACTGCGGCCTGTTTTGACCGCTGGGATCTGCCATTGTCAGACATGTATACCCCGTACGTCTTCCCGAGCGAAAACGGTCTGCGCTGCGGGACGCGCGAATTGAATTATGGCCCACACCAGTGGCGCGGCGACTTCCAGTTCAACATCAGCCGCTACAGTCAACAGCAACTGATGGAAACCAGCCATCGCCATCTGCTGCACGCGGAAGAAGGCACATGGCTGAATATCGACGGTTTCCATATGGGGATTGGTGGCGACGACTCCTGGAGCCCGTCAGTGTCGGCGGAATTCCACCTTAGCGCCGGTAGCTACCATTACCAGTTGCTCTGGTGTCAAAAATAATAATAACCGGGCAGGCCATGTCTGCCCGTATTTCGCGTAAGGAAATCCATTATGTACTATTTAAAAAACACAAACTTTTGGATGTTCGGTTTATTCTTTTTCTTTTACTTTTTTATCATGGGAGCCTACTTCCCGTTTTTCCCGATTTGGCTACATGACATCAACCATATCAGCAAAAGTGATACGGGTATTATTTTTGCCGCTATTTCTCTGTTCTCGCTATTATTCCAACCGCTGTTTGGTCTGCTTTCTGACAAACTCGGGCTGCGCAAATACCTGCTGTGGATTATTACCGGCATGTTAGTGATGTTTGCGCCGTTCTTTATTTTTATCTTCGGGCCACTGTTACAATACAACATTTTAGTAGGATCGATTGTTGGTGGTATTTATCTAGGCTTTTGTTTTAACGCCGGTGCGCCAGCAGTAGAGGCATTTATCGAGAAAGTCAGCCGTCGCAGTAATTTCGAATATGGTCGCGCGCGGATGTTTGGCTGTGTTGGCTGGGCGCTGTGTGCCTCGATTGTCGGCATCATGTTCACCATCAATAATCAGTTTGTTTTCTGGCTGGGTTCTGGCTGTGCATTCATCCTCGCCGTTTTACTCTTTTTCGCCAAAACGGATGCGCCCTCTTCTGCCACGGTTGCCAATGCGGTAGGTGCCAACCATTCGGCATTTAGCCTTAAGCTGGCGCTGGAACTGTTCAGACAGCCAAAACTGTGGTTTTTGTCACTGTATGTTATTGGCGTTTCCTGCACCTACGATGTTTTTGACCAACAGTTTGCTAATTTCTTTACTTCGTTCTTTGCTACCGGTGAACAGGGTACGCGGGTATTTGGCTACGTAACGACAATGGGCGAATTACTTAACGCCTCGATTATGTTTTTTGCGCCACTGATCATTAATCGCATCGGTGGGAAAAACGCCCTGCTGCTGGCTGGCACTATTATGTCAGTACGTATTATTGGCTCATCGTTCGCTACCTCAGCACTGGAAGTGGTTATTCTGAAAACGCTGCATATGTTTGAAGTACCGTTCCTGCTGGTGGGCTGCTTTAAATATATTACCAGCCAGTTTGAAGTGCGTTTTTCAGCGACGATTTATCTGGTCTGTTTCTGCTTCTTTAAGCAACTGGCGATGATTTTTATGTCTATTCGGCTTTGTTGAATAAATCAGATTTCGGGTAAGTCTCCCCCGTAGCGGGTTGTGTTTTCAGGCAATACGCACGCTTTCAGGCATACCTGCTTTCGTCATTTTGTTCAGCGCTCGTACCAGGGCCATAGCCTCCGCAACCTGACCATCGTAGTCACGCAGCGTCAGTGAACCCCCGAACAGCTGTTTTACCCGGTACATCGCCGTTTCCGCTATCGAGCGACGGTTGTAATCTGTTGTCCATTTCCACCGCGCATTACTCCCGGTCATTCGCTGATTAGCCACTGCACGGTTACGGTCTGCATATTCACCGGGCCAGTAACCCGCACCTTTTCGGGGAGGGATAAGCGCGCTGATTTTCTTACGCCGCAGTTCATCGTGACATAGCCGGGTATCGTAAGCGCCATCGGCGGCGGCTGACCTGATTTTCCGGTGGGTTTGCCAGATTAACCCGGGGAAGGCCTCTGAGTCCGTAACGTTGTTCAGCGACAGGTCTGCACAGATGATTTCATGTGTGTTGCTGTCAACTGCCAGATGCAACTTTCGCCATATACGACGGCGTTCTTTGCCGTGTTTTTTGACTTTCCATTCGCCTTCACCAAAGACCTTCAGCCCGGTGGAATCAATCACCAGATGCGCGATTTCACCCCGGGTGGACGTTTTGAAACTGACATTAACCGACTTTGCGCGCTTGCTGACACTGGTGTAATCCGGGCAGCGCAACGGAACATTCATCAGTGTAAAAATGGAATCAATAAAACCCTGTGCAGCCCGCAGGGTCAACCTGAACACGCGTTTAATGACCAGAACGGTGGTGATGGCGAGATCAGAATAGCGCTGAGGTCTTCCCCGTGATGAAGGCGTTGCCGACTCATACCAGGCCTGAATAGCTTCATCATCCAGCCAGAAAGTTATGGAGCCACGGTTGATGAGGGCTTTATTGTAGGTGGGCCAGTTGGTGATTTTGAACTTTTGCTTTGCCACGGAACGGTCTGCGTTGTCGGGAAGATGCGTGATCTGATCCTTCAACTCAGCAAAAGTTCGATTTATTCAACAAAGCCCCTTGCAGGGCGACGCCGCAAAAGATGGATGTACTGCCGGTGGTGGCGATGAGCACTATTCTGGTCGTCAGGCCGCGTCAGCAGCGCCTGGAGTGGCAGATAGATGAACGTCAGGGGGAGATCTACAATAGCGGAAATACGTTTTTCCGGGTGATTGTTCACCAGGGTTGCGCGGGGAGTGATGAACGCGCCCGGCAGCTGTATCTGCTGCCGGGCGAACGCTATCGCGACGCGGCTCTGGCAGGGAAAAACAGAAAATTCGTGGTAGCCAATCAGCGCTACTTTCCGTTGGGGAAGGCATGCCCTGATTCTATTCATTGAGCAACAGGGATTCGACCATCAGCTGCGCCAGCAGCAGCAGGGCAATCAGCGCCAGCCATTTCGCGGGACGAAGCTTATGCTCCGGAATAGAGGTATTACGTAAGCGCACGAGCCATGGATTATTTTTCATTATTGACGTCCTGTCCCTGATGTCTGTCAGCGAGATCGGCAGAAAATAGATCACGATCTAATTGCCTGATATTAATGGATTAGTAGGTAATAACCCATGATTAAATGAAGCTGGTTTAGCTTTCATTCAATAATTGGGACATAAATCATATCCACAATAAATAAAGATGATGGTCCGTCCATAAACGCTATTTTCAGACCATCATCCGGCCGCCTGTGGTTTACAAGGGTTGACGTCCTCCGTCTTCAGAGTTCATGGTCCCACGGCGGGTTAGCCCCCGGCCTGGAGACCGTCACCGCGGCGGCGCGCATACCGAGATCGACCGCGCGGCGCACCTGTTCTCGTGACAGTGTCACTAATTTAGGCTTCTCAAGGAGTCCGGCCTGCGAAAGGCTGGCGAGAATACCGGCATTGACCGTATCCCCGGCGCCGACGGTATCGGCAACCGTTACGCGAATCCCTGGAACATGAAGATGGAAATTAGCGGTCCAGGCATCGGCGCCGTCAGCCCCGCGGGTGACCACGATAAGCTTTGGTCCCAGAGCAAGCCAACGGCGTATTACCTCGTGTTCTTCGCCGGGTTCGGCAAACCACGCGAGGTCCTCATCGGAAAGCTTGACGATATCCGCCAGAGCAATCATCCGCATCATGCGCGCCAGGTGTTTCTGCCGGTCCTGGATGAAGATTTCACGAATATTGGGGTCGAGGAACATCACCCGGCGCGGCGCCTCTCTTACCATCAGCGCTTCATAAACGCTGCCGCACGGTTCGGCTATCAGGCTGATGCATCCGAACAGGACGGCAGATACGTCATCACCGAGCGTCGGCAGGTCGCTTTCAGTCAGCATTCTGCCGGCGCTATTCTCATCGTAAAAGGTATAGCGCGCCTGTCCGCCTTCCAGCCTGACAAAGGCCAGCGTGGTCGGTAGCGGCGTGCGGGTTGAGGGCGAATAATCCACGCCGGAGGCGTCAAGCGTGTGGCGCAGCATGTCACCCATAAAATCGTCCGATAAACCGGAAAACAGCGCGACCGCCATCCCCTGGCGCCCCAGGTCGATGGCGGTATTGAACGCCGCGCCGCCGACGCAGGGCGTAAAGGCGGGAGCATTTTCACGGCTCCGGCAGGGCAGCATATCGATCAGGGCTTCTCCGCAGCAAAGGATCATGGCTTTTCCTCCTGACTCACCGCGACCTGCGGCGGCGTTTCCAGGTTGTCGGCTACCTGCATCCAGTTGTCAGCGAATATGCCGCAGGCGGTTTTGATATCGACCCCGACTGGGAGCTCCGGACACTCGTTTTCCCCGTTGCTGCCCCAGTTCACCCAACCGGACTGACGGCGCTGGACTATCTGAAACGCGCCGGAGGGGCGGGAGGTCCACCAGATCATCGCCCGGCCGCTCGCTGAATCGTACTCGACGGTTTTACTGGCTGGTCCCGGGAACACGGTTTCATCCGGCACGGCGGAAACGTTGACGGGAGAATCAGTCAGGCGCCATTCCCGTTCATTCAGGTCGGCGCGAACGTGCGCCCGGGCGCACACAACGCCAAGCCTTTCGCGGATTTCAGCTTCATCCAGCACTTTTTCCCAGCGGCAGAACATTCGCCAGTAAAGATCCCAATGAGCGGAGGCCATATCGGCGAGCTGTTCGCGGAATTCGGCAAATTTCGGGCTCTGGTTTTCAGAGGTGGTAACGGTATGAGCCACCATGGCGACCAGCTCTTCGGCGTAGGGGTCGCCTGCGCGATAGCGGGTACCGCCGTAGGCCGCGAAGCGGTCAAACAGCAGTTTTCCCGGACCGCTTTCAAACTCGTCGCCGACGGTGATCTTGTTGGTCACCGAACGCCCGTTGATGACCGTCGAAAAGTCATCCACCCAGTAGCGCCGCTGAAACCACGGGGTATTCCAGCTGAACTTCCAGTCGATGGTGAAGTGCTTACCGCGCAGCTCCGCTAATAACCCATCGGGGATCGTGCCGTGCATGCGATAGTGATGATAGACCGGGCCTTCCTCAAGAATTTCAATATCAACGAGGGTATGTTCCGGCGGGTTAATCAGCCCATTTTCCGGGGTAAAGAACGGGCCGTAAAAACCGCCGATGGCGTTATTCCCGGAAGGAAGCAGCTCGACGTTGTCCTGCAGACAGCGAAAATGGCGCAGCCCCCACTTGGATGAACCCACGCCCTGGGCGGTTCCCCGACACATTTCCAGATCGAAGCAGCCGGTATTGAGGCGGACAAAACAGTCTTTCTCCCGGCTAGGCAGGCGGTGGATACCGGCGACTTCACCGACTTCAGCCGCCGTTAGCGGCCGGTCAAGCCGCATCCGGAGCGTGCCGCTGAAGCTTACCGTAGCGATAAAGGCGGTACTGTTTTGCGTCGACTCATTAGTGAGGCGCTGGCAAAGGATCCGCTGGTCCTCGCTGGTGATAGCCCACCACAGGGGCTCCTGCAGTTTCTCCGGGAGAGTAAACGTAATCGGTTCGCGATCCCGGGTACCGTTCATCGGGTCCGTCAGCGTAATGTGATATGTCATGGGCGTATACTCCATTAAAATTTAAGCATGCGAAGACCCGCCGCCAGCGCGGCGGATAAACAAAGCGTCAGGGAAAGCTAGCGGGTACGGGCGATCTCTTTTTTCCGCCAGAAGGTAAACAGTTCCGGATGCTGCTTCAGTCCGTCAATCGCCACGGCAAGAATGATGACGATGCCTTTAATCAATAGCTGGGTGAAAAAGGGCACGCTCAGCAGAATCAGGCCGGTGCTGAGCACGCCGAGAATTATCGATCCAATCAGGGTGCCGATAATTCGCCCGCGTCCTCCGGCGAGGCTGGTGCCGCCCAGCACTACCGCCGCAATGGCGTCCAGTTCATATCCCGTACCCGCCGTAGGCTGGGCGGAAATGACCCGGGCGGCGAAGATGATGCCCGCCAGACCCGCGCAGACGCCGGCAATCATATAGACCGCCGCCAGTACGCGTTTTACCCTGACGCCGGCCAGGCGCGCGGCCTGGGCGTTGCCGCCGACGGCATAGATATGACGACCGAACCGCGTGCGCTCAAGAATGAACCACGCCAGTAGATAAACCACCAGCATAATAGTGACCGGAACAGGGATGCCGGCGAGATAGCCATTCCCCAGCTCGCGGAAGCTCAGGCTACTCGATACAATAGGTTGCCCTTCGGTAATGGTGTAGGCCATACCGCGCAGGAAGGTCATTGTGCCGAGAGTGACGATGAAAGGTGCAAGAGCGAGATAGGCGGTGAGCACGCCGTTCAGCAGGCCGCACAGCGCGCCCACGCCCACGCCAGCCAGAATCGCCAGCGGCGCAGGGATCCCGGCCATCGCCGCAACCACCGAGACCACGCCGGAGACAGCGACAATAGACCCGACGGACAAATCAATTCCGCTGGTTAAAATGACGAAGGTCATGCCCGCCGCCAGAATAGCGTTGACGGAAATCGAGCGGGCGATATTCAGCAGATTATCGACGCGGTTAAAGTTTGGCGCAAAGGTCGACATCAGGATCAGCAGCACCAGCAGAACGATTAAGATCCCCACCCGATCCCACCATTTCGCAAAATCAAACGGCGCTTTGACCGGCAGTTCCGTCACAGGTTTATTGTTGTCCATGGCATTCTCCGGATTGACTGGTAAAGGTTCCTGTTGCGTGCAGCATCACTTCTTCTTCCGTTGCTGAATATGAGGGTAACTGGTGAACGATTCGGCCGCCGCGCATAACCAGCACGCGGTCGCTGATGCCAATGGCCTCCGGTAAATCGGAGGAGATCACCAGAATGGCTTTCCCGGCGCGGGCGAGTTTGTCGATCAGTTCGTAAATTTCCCTTTTGGCGCCAATATCCACGCCACGGGACGGTTCATCGAGGATGAGCAGCCTCGAATCGCGCAGCAGCCAGCGCGCCAGCGCCGCTTTCTGCTGGTTTCCGCCGGACAGGGCGCTGACGGGAAGTTCGACCGCATTTTCCCGCAGCCGTAACCTGCGCATCTGCTCAAGGACGGCGGCGCGGATGGTTTTGCGTTTAACCACGCCGCCGGCGACAAAGTTCTCCAGCGAGCTGATATCAATGTTGTGCTCAACCGAATGGCCCAGAAACAGTCCCTGGGTTTTGCGGTCCTCGGTCACCATCCCGATTCCGTCGGCGATGGCGGCGGTGGGATCTGACGGATGGCTTACCTTGCCGTCAATACGCACGCTTCCCTGGGTACGAGGGTCGGCGCCGAATAACAGCCGGGCTACTTCAGTTCGGCCAGAGCCAACCAGCCCGGACATGCTGACGACTTCGCCCGCTTTGACCTCAAAGGAGACCGGGCCGGTTGCGCTACCCGCCAGATCCGCGACCTCCAGCAGTACTTTGCCGGGCGTACGCGGTTCGTGCTGATAGAGATCGACGATTTGCCGGCCGACCATCATGCGTACGATATCGGTGGTCGAGACGCTGCTCAGGGTTTCCGTGCCGATCCACGTGCCGTCCCTGAACACCGTGACCCGGTTTGCCAGCTGCCATACCTCTTCCATGCGGTGCGAGATGTAGACCATCCCGACCCCATCCTGATGCATCTGCTCGATCAGTCGGTAAAGCTGGAGGGTCTCCGCCCGCGACAGGGCGGCGGTCGGCTCATCAAGCACCAGTACTTTTGCGTTTTCACTGACGGCGCGGGCGATCTCGACCATTTGCTGACGTCCGATGCTCAACGAACCGAGCGGCGCCTGCGGGTCGATGTCCGCGTTAATCCGGTCCAGCTTCTCCCGGGCCTCCCGGAGCATCCGTTTGCGATCGAGAATACCGGCGAAAGAGGTCGGTTCCTGGCCGAGAAACAGATTTTCCGCCACCGTCATATCGGGAACCGTATTCAGCTCCTGATGGATGATGGCGATGCCATATTTGCGCGCATCTCTTGGCGTGCGAATATCAATCTCCTGCCCGTTGATATAGATCGCGCCGCTATCGCGCTGCTCGTTTCCGGAGAGGATCTTCATCAGCGTGGATTTACCCGCGCCGTTTTCCCCCATCAGGGCATGGACCTCTCCGGCGAATAAATCAAAGCGTACGTTGTTCAGCGCGAGGGTCGCGCCGTAGCGTTTTGAAATCCCTTCCAGCCTGAGCAAGGGGGGTGAAGTGATGTCGGCCATTGTCTTTGCCCTCCGGGATGAACCCAATCGTCATCCCGTTTTGCCTCTTGAGTGATGATGTGATTACCAGCCCGGATAGCTATCTACGTTGTCGCGCGTGACCAGCACGCTGGGGATCAATACGGTCGGGGACGCAATATGCTTGCCGTCAACCATATCCTGAGCAAGCGAGATGGCCTGGCGCACCATTTCGCCCGGGTTTTGCGTTGCGGTGCCGATAAACGGTGAGCCGCTGCGCTTGAGTTCTTCAACCGCTTCCGGGCTGCCGTCTACGCCGGTGACTTTAATCGCACCGGCTTTGCCGGCCTGCTCAACGGCCAGCACTGCGCCGAGCGCCGAAGGATCGTTCATACCGAAAATGCCGGAGACATCCGGATTGGCGGTGAGCATATCGGTGGTGACCATCAGGCTGGAAGCGCGGTCGTTGCGGGATGCCTGCTGCCCGACGATTTTGATATCCGGATATTTTTGCGCGACGTTTTTACAGCCTTTGATGCGGTCAATAATGGTCTGAATCGGCGTGCCGTCCACCAGCAGCACTTTGCCTTTGCCGCCCATCTGGCTGAACAGATATTCGCAGGAGGTTTCGCCGGCCTGGATGGCATTGGTCATGATCTCCGCGTCAGCGCCCCTGGCGGGCGTATCGACCGCGATAACGATAATTCCGGCGGCTTTTGCCCGCTGAATGGCCGGTTCGATGCCGGACTCATCGACGGCGGAAATAATGATCAGATCCACTTTCTGCTGAATAAAGGCGTCAATCTGCGTGTTCTGATTTGCCAGATCGACCTGCGCATCTTGTACGTTAAGGGTTGCGCCGATTTTTGCCGCGGCCTGCTTTGCGTTCCTTTCCATTGCCGAGAAGAAGGGGTTGGACATGTCCTGCACCATTAAGCCGATGTGGGATATTTTTTTGCCCTCCTGCGGCGCGGCGCTGGCGGCGGGGATAAATCCTGTCATGGTGGTGATTACCGCAGTAACCGCGACAGCCAGCCATGCTTTGCGAAGTTTGGTCATATTCTGCTCCTTTCATTATCGTGTGGTATGACGTACGGCCAGGTGTGGGGAAGCCTCAGAAATAATCCCCTGATGTTGTTTTTTACTGGCGGCCGATTATTCAGCCGTTATTTAAATCTCTAAAATGATTAGAGAGGGCTGGCAAACGCGTTGAGAACGCTTTGCCGCTTTTAGCCGACAGGCGCCTTAGCTGGCCTGGCAAAACCGCGACAGCAGTTTTTCAGGCCCGCGCGAGCGAAGCGGCGTCGGGCAAGTCCATTCGGGCGAAACGTTGTCAGCAATCTCTATAATGTCTTTTAATTGTTATGCGTTTTTTTTACAGCCGCAGGACTGGCGAATAACCAGCTCGGCGGGAACTTTACGTTGGGTGTTGATTTCTCCTTTCCCTTCCGGGTTAATTAACTGGATAAGCATTTCAGCCGACTGTCTGCCAATCTCTTCGCTATTTTCATTGAGCACCGTCAGCGGCGGATTTAATAGCGGCGCCCAGTCGAATTCGTCGTAGGCAATCAGGGCCATATCCTCTGGAATGGCTATCTGGCGCTGCTGGAGCTGTTTGAGCGAACCCAACAGGATAGGGTTGTTACCGACAATAAGGACATCCGGCAGCGCTTTCTGGCGGTCGAGGTACTGGCTCAGTTTGTCAGCAGCCGACTGCGCGTCGTTTTCCGTTTCGACAACTCTAAGCGTAGCGCCGCACCGCTCAGCGGCCTCGCGTATCCCGCGCTCGCGCTCAAAACGCGTGGTCCAGCGGTCCGGGTAGATAAGGAGCAGCCAGTTTTTATAGCCGTGCTGCGCCAGATGGTTTCCGACCAGCAGGCTGGCATGGTAATTGTCGGTCGTGACGCAGGGAAAGCTGTGCTCGCCGTAGGGCGGGGAATCAACGAAGACGACCGGGATGTCCCATTTCGCCAGCAGAGTCAGGCTTTCCGGCTGCAGCGTCACCGTCGAAATGATCCCGGCCATCCGTGACTCGATCAGGCGGTTAATCATCCGATCTTCCTGTGCGCAGTCGTAGATGCCGTTGACCGCAATATCGCCAAGCACCACGGTCCACTGCGAAGGCTGCAGCATCTGCTGAATGCCGGACATCAGGTTGAGATAGTAAGAGTTCGACGCATGGGCGGTGATCACCGCCACCGAGTCTCTGCTCGAACGGCGTAGCGCCTGGGCCGCGCGGTTGGGTACGTAGCCGAGCTCTCGCGCCACTTTTAAAATCAGCTCCCGGCTGTCGTCAGCGACCCCATCGCCACCGTTTAGAGCGCGCGAAACGGTAAACATGGAAAATCCCGTCGCTTCGCTCACATCCCGCATCGTTGCTTTACGCATTTTTCGCTCTCTGCATCTAAGAAAGTACTTGCGATATAAACGGTTATTGTCTGTACCTAAACGTTTATGAGACAAACATAAACGTTTAGGTTTGTTTGATCAGTGAGCCGCTTCTCGTTTTGTGAACAGAAGGTAAATAACGTTGTTTGTGAATGATTTCTATGAATTTATTGATTTAATGCATATTTGACCCGCCAGCCGCTTTGTTATTCTTGGCCTCTTCATTGGCGGTCAGACAGGGTAGTCGCGTTGGAAATATTTTTTTAACCCACTGAAAAGTATTCTCTAAATATTTTTCACATTGCAAATATCACGGTCCGTTATCGACGGATCCGCTTTTGTATGGGTTAAAAAAAGGTTCACCATGAAAGTCACATGGAACGTCAGCCTGCGGGCTACCAGCTGCTAAGCAAACCGCGCCAAGTGAATGTCGCCTGCAGGTTTTCGCCGTTATCCAGCTGGCGATGTACGTCAAAATCGTGACATGGCGGCTTTGCAAACCGACGGTTGTAATCTTCCATGGGGTTCGCTTGGAAAACGGAAAATATCCCACGTTAAGCCTGTTTTTTAAGCAGGCTTATGTCGTTGCACTCATGCCGATTCAGAGTGGTCCATGTGATAGACGGCTAACGTCGACAATCCTGTCGTACCAGGCTGACGGTTTCATGCGCCCTTCATCATCGAGCTCATGGCACCATGCCTTTCCGGAGAACTCCAGACCATTCCGTCACACCACCTGACCAGTTCGCGGAGTTCAAGCATTTTGGGGGGACTTTCCGGTGTATCATCGGGTAACGGCAAGCCGGATGGGTTAAGCCTGTAAAACGAATCTATGGTGGTTTATTGTACATTGTGTGGTGCTGCCTTACTTATCAGTACCCTGTCGTTAAACTTCTACTTCTACTTCTACTTTTTCTAACAAAGATGAAATTTTTGTCCGCATTTCCCCGGTTCTGTTGTTCCTGTCATTAACCATTGAAGAAGTGTTAACATCAAACAAATTCGATATAACATATGTGTTTTTGACTTCCTGGTTTAGAAGCGCGATACTATTTATTCAACGCAGGAGATCCTAATGTCACCATTTTCAACACTACAACTCTTCAAAAATCTGTCAGATGAAACCCGTCTAGGCATCGTGTTAATGCTCAAAGAGATGGGAGAGCTATGCGTATGTGATCTCTGCACGGCGCTAGAGCAGTCGCAGCCTAAGATCTCCCGTCATCTGGCGATGCTACGTGAAAGCGGATTGTTGCTGGATCGCAAGAATGGGAAATGGGTTCACTACCGCTTATCTCCGCATATTCCTTCATGGGCTGCTCAGGTTATTGAGCAGGCCTGGTTAAGCCAACAGGACGACGTACAGGCCATCGCCCGTAAGCTGGCATCAGCTAACTGCTCTGGTAGCGGCAAAGCTGTTTGTATCTAAAAAATTTTCCTGAACATATATGATTTTTCAAATGTGAGGTGTTCGTGATGAAAACGTTAACGGTGTTTGACCCGGCTATGTGTTGCAGTACCGGTGTCTGCGGTACAGATATCGATCAGGTTCTGGTTGATTTTTCTGCGGATGTGCAGTGGCTAAAACAGCGTGGAATTCAGGTTGATCGTTATAACCTGGCACAGCAACCCATGAGCTTTGTACAGAACGAAAAAGCCAAAGCATTCCTTGAGGCATCCGGGGCTGAAGGGCTTCCATTGTTGTTGCTGGATGGAGAAATGGTGATGGCGGGGCGTTATCCGAAACGTGCAGAGCTGGCCCGCTGGTTCGGAATACCGCTGGAGAAAGTAGGATTAGCATCTAAAAGCTGCTGCGGTGGTAATACTTCTTGTTGCTGAAATGTCAGGAGGACATATGAAATTCTTACAGAATATCCCACCTTACCTGTTTTTTACCGGTAAAGGGGGCGTCGGTAAAACCTCTATTTCCTGTGCCACCGCTATCAGCCTGGCGGAACAAGGCAAGCGGGTTTTGCTTGTCAGCACCGATCCGGCTTCAAACGTAGGCCAGGTGTTCAGCCAGACTATTGGCAATACCATTCTGCCGGTGGCCTCTGTACCGGGTCTTTCAGCGCTGGAAATTGATCCTCAGGCCGCCGCCCAGGAATATCGGGCCAGAATCGTTGATCCTATCAAAGGCATTCTGCCGGATGATGTCGTTAACAGTATTAACGAACAGCTCTCTGGTGCATGTACCACCGAAATTGCAGCTTTTGATGAATTTACCGGTCTGTTGACTGACGCATCATTATTGACCCGCTTTGACCATATTATCTTTGATACCGCGCCAACCGGTCACACTATTCGTCTTCTCCAGTTGCCCGGTGCGTGGAGTAGCTTCATTGAGAGCAATCCTGATGGTGCTTCCTGTCTTGGCCCGATGGCAGGGCTGGAGAAACAGCGTGAGCAGTATTCACACGCCGTCCAGGCATTGTCTGATCCGGATCGTACGAGGCTGGTTTTAGTGGCTCGACTGCAAAAATCAACGCTTCAGGAAGTCGCCCGTACTCATGATGAGCTTGCGGCGATAGGTCTCAAAAATCAGTATCTGGTCATCAACGGCGTGTTACCTGAGACAGAAGCAGTCAACGATACTCTGGCGGCTGCAATATGGGGCCGGGAGCAGGAGGCGCTGGCAAGTCTTCCCGCTGGTCTGGACGCTCTCCCTACTGACACATTATTCCTTCAACCAGTGAATATGGTCGGTGTGTCTGCTTTAAGGGGACTTCTCACCTCCCAACCTGAGACGGCTTCATTTGCTGAAGTGTCCGCCCTGCAAAAACCAGCGATATCGTCGTTGTCTGCTCTGGTTGATGAGATTGCCCTTAATGAACACGGCCTGATTATGCTGATGGGTAAAGGTGGCGTGGGTAAAACAACCATGGCTGCGGCCATTGCAGTCAGACTGGCCGAAATGGGATTTGATGTGCATCTCACGACGTCAGATCCTGCTGCACACCTGAGCACAACCCTCAATGGAAGCCTCAATAACCTGCAGGTCAGCAGAATCGACCCTCATGATGAAACAGAACGTTATCGCCAGCATGTCCTTGAAACGAAAGGACGTGACCTGGATGAAGCAGGGAAACATCTGCTGGAAGAGGATTTACGCTCTCCGTGTACCGAAGAGATTGCTGTGTTCCAGGCCTTCTCACGGGTGATCCGTGAAGCGGGTAAACGGTTTGTCGTCATGGATACGGCACCGACAGGACATACATTGTTGCTGCTTGATGCTACCGGGGCATACCACCGGGAGATAGCAAAGAAAATGGGAGATAAAGGCCATTTCTCTACGCCAATGATGCAGCTTCAGGATCCGGAAAGAACAAAAGTATTACTGGTCACTCTGCCGGAAACGACCCCCGTTCTTGAGGCTGCAAATTTACAAGCCGATCTTGAACGTGCCGGGATTCATCCATGGGGCTGGATTATCAATAACAGTCTTTCCATCGCTGAAACCCGTTCACCGCTGCTTCGTCAGCGCTCGCAGCAGGAACTGCCTCAAATCGAGGCTGTAAAGAACCAGCATGCTACCCGTGTTGCACTGGTTCCTGTTCTTGCGGCAGAGCCAACCGGTATAGACAAACTCAAACAGCTCGCAGGTTAATTTTTACTATATACAGGGCAGTCATGCTGCCCTGTCAGGAGGTTTTATGTTACTGGCAGGAGCAATTTTCATCCTGACCATCGTGTTGGTTATCTGGCAGCCGAAGGGGTTAGGGATTGGCTGGAGCGCCATATTTGGCGCAATACTGGCACTCATATCTGGTGTAGTACACATTACCGACATTCTGGTGGTATGGAATATCGTCTGGAACGCCACAGCAACCTTTATTGCCGTGATTATCATCAGTTTGCTGCTGGATGAGTCTGGCTTTTTTGAATGGGCAGCATTGCATGTTTCCCGCTGGGGAAATGGCCGGGGTCGCCTGCTGTTTACTTATATCGTTCTGCTCGGTGCTGCGGTAGCAGCGCTATTTGCCAATGATGGTGCAGCTCTCATCCTGACGCCGATCGTTATTGCCATGTTGCTGGCTCTGGGATTCAGTAAAAGCGCTACGCTGGCATTTGTAATGGCTGCAGGGTTTATTGCCGATACCGCCAGCCTGCCGCTGATTGTGTCGAACCTGGTCAATATTGTTTCTGCTGACTTCTTCCATCTGGGATTCACGGAATATGCCTCCGTGATGGTGCCTGTGGATATTGCCGCCATTATTGCCACGCTGGTGATGCTGCATCTGTTTTTCCGCAAAGATATCCCACCGACCTATGATCTGAACCGACTGAAAGAACCGGCTCTTGCTATCAAAGACCCGGCGACGTTCAGAACTGGCTGGATTGTATTAATCCTTCTGCTGGTAGGTTTTTTTGTGCTTGAGCCGCTGGGTATTCCTGTCAGCGCTATTGCGGCTGTGGGTGCTGCTATCCTCTTTTTCGTGGCTAAAAAAGGTCATGCCATTAACACCGGTAAAGTCCTGCGTGGTGCACCGTGGCAGATTGTGATTTTCTCACTGGGAATGTATCTGGTTGTTTATGGGTTGCGTAATGCCGGGCTGACAGAATATCTCTCTGGCGTATTGAATTTATTTGCAGACAAAGGACTTTGGGCTGCCACATTTGGCACGGGATTCCTGACAGCATTCCTGTCATCCATCATGAACAACATGCCTACTGTATTGATTGGCGCATTGTCGATCGATGGCAGCACCGCATCGGGTGTCATCAAAGAAGCAATGATTTATGCCAATGTCATCGGTTGCGATCTGGGACCTAAAATTACGCCTATTGGTAGCCTGGCAACGCTACTCTGGCTGCATGTACTTTCACAGAAGAACATGACAATCACCTGGGGATACTATTTCCGCACCGGGATTATCATGACTCTGCCTGTGCTGTTTGTAACGCTGGCCGCGCTGGCGCTACGTCTCTC
>ERZ772892.1703-NODE-1703-length-21618-cov-6.829198_pt1 | contig 21618 bp, 20 predicted proteins | sample MGYA00512126_ERZ772892 | MGnify/ENA primary metagenome ERZ772892 (study PRJEB29015, sample SAMEA2737697) | human gut metagenome | biome: human gut; feature: human-associated habitat; material: faeces | place: China | collected 2012 ... | reverse complement strand
CGGTATTGTAACCGGATTCATTTGTTTTGTCTTTTCCTTGTAAAACCTGTCGATGCGCCTTTCATCTCGTATTTGCCGTTTTCATAAAATTCGGAAGAAGCGGCGTCAATAGCCAGAACAACGTCTTCACCCGGCTTGAAACCGGCATCTTTAATGGAATTGACAATGAAAGTCAGAGCTTCTTCGGCAGACTGCAGATTCGGAGCGAAACCGCCTTCGTCGCCGACGTTGGTGTTGTGGCCGGCTGCTTTCAGGTTCTTTTTCAGAGTATGGAAAATTTCGGCGCCCATACGAACGGCTTCTTTGATTGAAGAAGCGGAAACCGGCATAATCATGAATTCCTGAATGTCAATCGGGTTGTCGGCATGCTGGCCGCCGTTAACGATGTTCATCATCGGAACCGGCAGAGTGCGGGCCATGGTGCCGCCCAGATAGCGGTACAGCGGCAAGCCGGCTTCTTCGGCCTGGGCTTTGGCAACGGCCAGGGAAACGGCCAAAATGGCATTGGCGCCCAGACGGCCTTTATTTTCGGTGCCGTCCAGGTCAATCATGGCCTGGTCGATGGCAATCTGGTCTTCGGCATCTAAACCGGCCAAAGCGTCATAAATTTCTTCGTTAACATTGTTAACGGCTTTTTCAACGCCTTTGCCGCCATAACGTTTCTTGTCGCCGTCACGCAGTTCGACAGCTTCATGAACGCCGGTAGAAGCGCCGGACGGAACGGCAGCGCGGCCGAAAGCGCCGGACTGCAGAACAACGTCGGCTTCAACGGTCGGATTGCCGCGAGAGTCCAAGATTTCTCTGGCATGAATATCAACAATAGCACTCATTTTTTTCTCCTAATTAATTTATAAAATGAACTGCGTATAACTTCCTGCATTTTGAGGCGAATGTCAAGCACAACTATACTTATCAGTAAGATAAAATGCATTTTGTGCCGGGCTCGGGAGCGTCGTAAAACTATTCGGTTGCCGCAAAAATTTGCAGCCTGAAGGGCGGAATGAAAAGCTGCCGGAGGACTTGGCTTTTCGGCTTATCGTGCTGCGGCCGTTTGTCCGGGATTTTTTTATTGCAAGTTAATTTTTGAACGGTTAAATTAAAAAAAACGATTGAAAGGAGCTGCCCATGTTTTCGGAAAAATGGCATAAACGTTTTATGGAAGTTGCGGAATTGGTTGCCACCTGGTCAAAAGACCCTTCAACCAAAACCGGTGCAATTGTCGTCGGCCCTGACCGTGAAATCCGTGCCACCGGCTATAACGGCCTGGTCAGAGGCGTAGATGATAATAAGCCGGAACGGATGGAGCGCCCGACCAAATATGATTTTTTTGAACATGCCGAACGCAATGCCATTTATAATGCCTGTCTGACCGGAACCTCGCTGAAAGGCTGCGTAATGTATGCCACTCACGCACCCTGCACCGACTGTGCCCGCGCCATTATCCAATCGGGAATTAAAATGGTGGTAACTCACGAAGTCAAAATTGATGAAAATACTCCGCAGAATACCTGGCGCGATAAGCTTGCTTTTTCCGAGCAGATGTTTCGCGAGGCCGGCATTGAATATTTAACGCTCCCGCGCGAAAAATAATCCAGTCATCTTTAAAACCGCATATTTTGAACTATGTCACTTTTATGAGACGCCGCACTTTAAAAGTTTAATAGGTCATATTATCTATAACCCAGAGATAAATTAATGACATATTAAAACTTTTGGTGTAAAAAACAAGCTGCCAAAGTTAGTACCATAGGAGGTTATACGTATGAAAGTTCTCATAGCCGACGACCATGCCTTATTTCGTGACGGCCTTAGTCTGCGATTGGAAAAAATTGAGCCTAAGTCCGTCATTTTTCAAGCTGCTAATTTTACCCAGGCATTGAAAATTCTTGATGATGAGAAGAAAATCGATTTGGTAATTCTGGATTTGGATATGCCGGATATGAATTGGGAAGAAGGCCTGGCCGAACTCCGTCAAAAGGCAAACGGAGCCCGCTATGTCATCGTATCTGCTTCCGAAGATCCCCGCAATATCCGCAAATCGCTGGAGCAGGGAGTTTGCGGTTATATTCCCAAACGTTCCGAACCGAAAATTCTGACCAGTGCCCTGCAGTTGATTTTAGACGGCGGAACTTATTTGCCGCCTTCCGTACTTGAGCCAAATCCGGCCATCTCGGGGTCGGAGAAAAACAGCGCAACGGCGCCGGTTTCCAGCGGCAAAACCTTAACCAACCGTCAGCAGCAGGTTTTGGGATTGGTTGCTCAGGGAATGTCCAATAAACAGATTGCTTATGAAATGGGTGTTTCCGAAGCGACCGTTAAACTGCATATAAATGCCTTGCTTCGTTCGGTCGGTGCCACCAATCGGACACAGGCGCTGATCCGCGCCCAACAGATGGGGCTGATTTGACTGCCGGAAATTTTTCAAACCGCAACCGTGTGTCGAACCACACGGTTTTTCTTTGCCGGAAAAATAATAAAAAGCCCCTCGGGAGGGGCTGTGGAGTTAGTTGTGGTTTTTAATGATATTGCCGCAGCAGGCCGCTTAAAACACCTTGAATCTTAACCCGGTTGGCCGGAAGCCTGCGGGTCTGATAATCTTTGTTGCAGGGAATAAGCAGAATATCGTTTTTGTCCCGCTTAATGACTTTAAGCGTTGCTTCGCAGTCATCTACCAGAGCAACGGCAATTTCGCCGTTGTTGGCGCTGTCCGTTTTTTTGATAATGACCGTATCACCGTCCAAAATGCCGGCTTCAATCATCGAATCCCCTTCAATGGTCAGGGCATAAAACAATCCGCGGTTAACCATTTCAAACGGAACGGAAACCTTTTCATTCTCGTCGGCAATGGCTTCAATCGGGGTTCCTGCCGCAATTTTTCCGTAAAGGGGGATTTGCGCTGCTGAATTCTGTAAGGCGGTTTCCCGCTTTTTTTCTTCTTCAATGATTGCGCTGGGTTTAAACTTGGGAAGTCTGACAACTTCCAGCGCCCGGGCGCGGTGAGGGAGCTTTTTGATAAAGTTTCTTTCTTCCAGCGCGGTAATCAGCGCATGAATGCCGGACTTTGATTTCAGGCCGACGGCTTCTTTCATCTCTTCAAAAGAAGGAGAACAGCCGGTTTCTTTTAAAACTTTGTTGATAAACATCAGCAGTTTGTATTGTTTTTCGGTCAGCATCCGTTTCCCCTAAAAAAAGTAGAACAAACAATATATTTGTTCTACTTTAGTTCTTTTTGCTTGTCAAGGGTGATTAACTGCGTCCGGCGCTTTTTTTGCGCTTGAGCTGACGATAGTCGATCAAATCTTTGGCCGGGGCTTTTACCAGTTTCTTCTTTTTTTTGTTGTTTGAAGCCAGTTTCCGGGCAATTTTCAATTCCTGCATGTTAAGCTCTTTCGGGGCCTTGGGCAACAGTTCCGTCAATGGTTGCAGCTTCAGCGGCTGTATTTTTGCGGCCTGAGCGATTTTTTCGGAATTGGCGTTGCTTTTTTTCTTGACGGAATCCTTTTGCTGAGCCTGTTCTTCAAACCAGGAGCGCATGTCGCCGTGCCCGGGAACGGCCTGGGCAACCAGCGTTGCGAATTGCGCCGTTTTCCAGTCAACCGTGGTGTCGTTCAACAGCTTGATCGCTCTGGTCTGAATGCTCTTGTTGCGCGTGAGCGTTTTGATGAATTCCTCCGAGTTGAGCGAAGCTTCGTCGCCGCCGTGTGTTTCGATAAATTTGACGGCCTTGTTGGCAATAGCTGTTCTTGACGCCGGCCTTTCCACCATAATCTGATGCATCAGCGACAAAACGGCCGGATGAAGCTTGCGGACGCTGGCTTTAACGCCGGATTTGTTGATAATATCCTGAACGGCCTTGAAATTATCCTGATTGTAAACCTCAACCATATACCATTCGAAAGCTTCGGTCATTTGATGTTCGTGCTGTCTGGCGGTTTTCTGCCAGTTGGCTTTGCCGACCCCGCCTTTTTTCAGGGACTGGTAAACCTCTTTATATTTTTCGTGATTTCCCAGCCATTTCAAAAATTTCTGAGCGTGTGCCGGGCTGATTTGGTTAATGCCGCGGTAGCCGCCTTTGTCATTCCAGGTGGCAATTGAGCTCGGGTTTTTACCGATACCGGCACCGTTGGTTTCATAAGTCGAAGCCAGCCAACAGGGAGAGCCGTTGCAGACTTCGTTGTAATATTTGCCCGGGTAAGCCCGGAAAACGGCGCTGAATTCTATCGTCTTGGCGTCATTGTTTCTGTTTGGAGCCGCTGTGACTGACGCTTCGGTCGTGTCGATTTTGCGGTCTTCCGAGCGTCCTCCCGTTTCGGCCGCATGCGAATTAAGGCTTTTGCCGCTTAACAGCAAGGCCAACCCTCCGATTTTTACCGAACGGGGGATTCTGATATTTTTTGCTTTTTCGATAAGGTCAAATTCATTGGCAAACTTCCAGGCTTTCTTCAGAGACTGCGAAGTTTTTTCCAGCCAGATTTTCCACCCGGTGCGGGCGGTCGTAGTTTCTTCTTTTTTCATCTTTTTCTCCGTTTATTCAATAAAATTATAGTATCCGTCACTAAAAATGTCTAGAGCAAAATCATACTTTTTTATTGAAAAAAGGAATGCTTGTGTATATAGTGCTTGCTAGATTTTAATATAGATGAAATGGAAATTTTAATATGAGCGAAGAGACCAATATTCACCGTGAGTCCCGCCTGGCCAAATTGCGTGCTTTGGAGGAGAGCGGTTACAATCCTTATCCTTATCGTTTTCAACCGACGGCTTTTGCGGCTGATTTGCAGGAAAAATATAAAGACCTTGAAGCCGGTACTGACACCGAAGACCGCGTAACGGTTGCCGGCCGAGCCATGGCTGTCCGCAACAGCGGCATGTTTATCGACATTAAGGATAAAAGCGGCAAAATACAGGCTTTTTGCCATAAAAACCATTTGTCTGAAGAAGAACTGGCCCGCCTGAAAAATCTGGACGTCGGCGATATCGTCGGCATCAGCGGCTATATCCGCCGCACGCCGCGCGGAGAATTGTCTATTGCCGCCGAAAAGTTTGACATCATTGCCAAGTCGTTGCAGGCGCTTCCCGAAAAGTTTCACGGCCTGACCGACGTTGAAGCCCGCTATCGTCAGCGTTATGTCGATTTTATCATGAATGACGACAGCCGTGAAATTTTTGAAAAACGCTGCCGGATTACTTCTGCTGTCCGCCATTATTTTGAGGACAACGGTTTTCTTGAGGTTGAAACGCCGATGCTTCACCCGATTATGGGCGGCGCCAATGCCAAGCCGTTCATTACTCATCACAATACGCTGGATATGGATTTATATCTGCGCATTGCTCCGGAGCTTTATTTGAAGCGCCTGGTCGTCGGCGGATTTGACCGCGTGTTTGAAATCGGCCGAAACTTCCGCAACGAAGGTATTGACAAAAGCCATAACCCGGAATTTACCGCGCTGGAAGCTTATCAGGCTTATGCCGATTACAACGACATGGCCGAACTGATTCCGAACCTGATTGCTTATGTTGCCAAGCAGGTTCTCGGTACTCCGGTTATTCATGTCGGCGAGCATGAAATTGACCTGAGCAAGCCATGGGTTAAAAAATCGATGATTGATTTGGTTAAGGAATATACCGGAGCTGATTTCCTGACTGCCGAAACACTGGACGACGCCAAGACTTTGGCCAAGTCGGTCGGTGTTGACGCTTCTGACTGCATTTCCTGGGGCAAGGTTATTTCCGAGGTCTTTGATGCCAAAGTTGAAGAACATCTGATTCAGCCGACCCTGGTTATGGACATGCCGCGCGATATTTCGCCGCTGGCAAAAACCCATCGCAGCAATCCCCGCCTGGTCGAACATTTTGATGCCTATATCGCAGGCATGGAAATGGGCTGTGCCTATTCCGAACTGTCTAATCCGCTGGAACAGCGCGCCCGCTTTGAAGCGCAGTGCGCCGATCGTGAAGCCGGTGATGATGAAGCTCAGATGCTGGATGAAGATTTTGTCGTCGCTTTGGAAAACGGCTTTCCTCCTTCCGGCGGTATGGGAATGGGAATTGACCGCTTGGCTATTCTGCTGACCGGAGCTTCCACCATTCGTGATGTTATCGCTTTTCCGACCCTGCGCAAAAGAGATTAGCCTTGACCAAAGCCCGCCTGAAATCATCTGCGCTCGGCAGAAAACTGAAGAATATATTAAAAAAAGGTTTTGCCGGATTGCGGATGGTTTTAGCCTGCGGGCTTTTTCTCGGCCTTTTTTTCTGGTTGCTGCATCAGCAGGAATATCGTTTTAAAAACGATGCGGCCAAAACCGTCGGTGAAACGGCTATTGAAATAAGCTATCCGGATATTATGGGCGGAGAAACGGCGGTGGAAGAGGCCGTCTCACAGGAAGAAAACACTCTGCCGCAAAATTTTTCCGATGGCCCGATTGAAGAAAAATATTTAATTGCCGATGAAATTGAAAGCGGCGTTTCTTTCCCCGAGCAGCCGGTGGAAGCCCGTTTGTTGCAGGAGCTTCCTCAAGCTGCGGCGGTAGCCGTTAAGGAAAGCGAAGAAGATTACTCCCATTATGAAGAAAATCTTCCGGTAAATGTCATTGATCAGGGAAAACCCTGTATTATTCATGACAACCGCCGCAAAATCAGGGACATGAACATAAAAGTTTATGCCAAGCCTCCGTATTTCGGAGACCGTCCGGTGATTGCCGTTGTCATTGACGATATGGGAGACAACGTCCGCCGCACCCGGGACATAAGTTCTCTCCGGGCGCCGATAACCGCTTCGTTTCTGACTTATCCGCCGCAGCTTGAACGGCAGGTCTCCCGCTCTTTGGCCGCCGGGCATGAAATAATGGTCCATGTGCCGATGCAGCCTAAATCCAATATCAATATGACGGCGGATATTTTAACGGTTGAAATGACTCCGCAGCAGGTCAACGATAATTTTCGCCGCATGCTGACAAAATTCCGCAATATCCGCGGTGTAAACAATCACATGGGAAGCCGTCTGACCGAAGATCGTCCGCGTATGGCTGAGATTATGAAGGTTTTGAAAGAACAGGGATTGTTTTTTCTTGATTCCAAAACCACGCCGCATTCGGTCGGAGACCGTGTCGCCCGTGAATATGGTGTCGGCTATGCTACCCGTAATGTCTTTCTTGATAATGTCAATGAACTCGGCTATATCCTCAAGCAATTGGCTCAGACCGAAAAGATTGCCCGCAAAAACGGTTATGCCATTGCTATCGGTCATCCCAAATCTCAGACTTATGAAGCTCTGAAGCAATGGTTGCCGACCTTGGAACAAAAGCAAATCAGGCTGGTTCCGCTCAGCCACATCGTTACGGCGTTAAATCCCCGGCCGTCGGAGGGGACTGAGGTTAAAAAATAAGGGAGCCGGAGCTCCCTGTCTTGTTACATCGGACAATTGCAGCTTTTGAATTCTTTGTCATAACGCTGATGGTCTTTCATAATTTGCTTATGTTCTTTCATCAGTTCTTTATGGTCTGCCATAATTTGTTTGTGCTCTTCTTTAATCTTGTCCATTTCCTTTTGCAGCTTTTCGGTAATATCCATTGTTTTTCTCCTAACAAATTGCTTACGGCAAAAATATAAGCCGGACGGATAAAAATCCAAGCCCGGCTTATCCTAAAGTAGGGGACGTTTATTGAAAGTCCTTGACGGCTTTGTCGGTAGCAAAATCTGCCGTCCGGGAAATGGTATTGTTGACTGATTCGACCAAATAAGTGTCATAATAGTATTTGCCGCCGTAAGCCAGCGCAGCCAGAACAATCAAATAAAAAACAGTTTTCATTGCCAATCTCCTTTGTTAATAAGCGCCAGTCTATGTCATGACGGTTAAAACAGCATTAATAACGCTTGATAACACAAAATAAATGATTAAATCCCTAACGAAATTTTTAATAAAAAAGGAGAGAAGTATGAAAAAGTGCTGGCTTTGGGCGCTTCCGGTCCTGTTGACGGGCTGCGCCAATACCGTAGAGGTTAAAAATGCCGCGGATTTCAAATGCGGTGAACAGATTATCCACGCGGAAGTGTTTGATGACAACTCAATGATTGTGCGGATTAACGGCGTGAATAACGTCCTGACCAAAGTAGCTTCCGCCTCCGGCGAGAGATATGAAAATATCGCCAGCCGGGTTGTTTTCAGCCAAAATGACGGCGATACTTATCTGACCATTAATAACCGCCGCTATCCGCTGTGTCAGGAAATTGTCAGATAAACGGCTTAATCGATAACCTTGACATATTCCTGATAGCGTTCGGCATACTGAGCTTCATATTTTTGAGCAATCTCGACCAAAGACTTTTGCTCTTTGAAACGGTTAATCAGCGTTTCGTCGGTTTTCACGCTCAGAGTTTCGGTGGCTTCGTCATAGGCCAGAGTAAGACGGATTAACTGAGCCTGAAGCGGAAAAGACATAATCTGGTCGTAATAGGTTTTTCCCAAACGGAATTTGGTTTCCAAATTCGGATTTTCATTTGTCAGGCAGCGGGCAACCGTTGTCTGACGGATAAATTCCATAATTAAAATCGGCGAAAAAGGGGCTTTCTGTTCGTTGTTTTCCATTTGTTTCTCATCGCGGTAATGTTGCAATGGATATAAGTTAATCCAATTCCCTGAAAAAATAAATATGTTTCTGCCGACTTGTGCAGGCTTGTCTGAAAAGAAATTATTCTGCATAAGTAATAAAAAAAATAGACGTGCCTCGAATAATGGTTTATAAAATTTAAAAGTAATAATTAATAGTTATATATCAGGGGAGAGGCCGTGAACAACAATTATATAACGATTACCGCTGTCAGCCCGGCCGAAACGGATAAAAGGCCCGGCAGCGCAAACCGGAGAATGCTTCTCTGCCGCCGGTTTCAAATTTTACCGCAAAGCCTGAAACTGACCGTCAAAACGTTTATTGCCGACGATAGGGAAATATCCTCAGAAAACGTCGGCTTTTTTGTATCTGGTGATTTTCGTTGTTTAAGAGAAATATAATGCGCAGAGGAATCAGAAACCGGCCCGCCAAACCATACAGTCAGGGCGTTAAAATTGAAAACAAACCTTTTTCTTCCGGTTATTTTCCTCAGGTCAAAAAGCCGTGCAGCTAAGCGAAAATGTTATTGCCTGCCAGGTAAAAATATTGTAGGTTAGCCTCAGCAAAAGGAGCAGTGAATGCAGATTTCAATTATAATTCCGATTTATAAAGTCGAAAAATATCTCCGAGAATGTCTGGAGAGCATTAAGACGCAGAATTTTCAGGATTATGAAGTATTAATGATTAATGACGGGTCACCGGATAACTCGGAGGTTATCTGCAAGGAGTTTGCTGCCGGCGATGCACGTTTCAAATATATCCGGCAGGAAAATCAGGGCGTTTCCGCCGCACGGAATAAAGGTCTGTCTCAGGCCCGTGGTAAATATGTCTATTTTATGGATCCGGACGACACCTTCAGCCCTGATTTTCTGGAAGCCCTGTATAATGAGGCCGAAGCCGGCGGTGCTGATATCGTTTTGAACAATTCGGTGCTGATAGGGCTTTCTCCCCGTAAGGTGTTGCAGCTTAAGGATATTCCGAACGGCTGTTATGATGCAGATATTCGGAACTATTTTGTTGACGGATATTTGTGGTATAAACTTTTCCGCAAGGAAACGATTGACCGGGCGCAAATTGCTTTTTTGCCGGGCTGCCGTTTCCGGGAAGACGAACTTTTCGGAATGATGCTCTATCCTTATTGCCGCAAATTCAGCGTTATCCGGCAGGGATATTACTATTATCGCCAGCACGGAGAATCCGCTTTGGCTTCCGTTTTGAAAAATCGTAAGGCTTATAGTGAAACGATTGCCCGCAATTTGGAAACAATTTTTCGTTTCTATAAGGAACGCGGACTTGATGAATATTTCCCGATTGCCCTGCGTCTGCTTCCATATTTTCATGAATGGCATAATCCCCGCCATTATTGGCAGACAATGCAGCAATTGAATATGCATCTTGATTTGGAAAAATGGAGAGATTCCCTGCCGATTCATCTTCGTTTGTCCTTGTTGCCGCAGAGCTATCCCGCTTTCCGTCTGCGAATGTTTTGGCTGTACGGTTCCGGCGAACTGAAAAAAATCCGCAAACAGATGTTGTCGGTCAAACTGAGCAAGAAACACAAACTGATTCGGATTTTAGGGATAACACTGCTGGAAAAGGATAATCGGGATATAAAAAATAAAAAAATTGCATAATTTTAATTTTTTTGCTTGACCTGATAAAAAATAACCAGTATATATGCTCTCGTATTCAAATGGTCCCATCGTCTAGAGGCCTAGGACATCGCCCTTTCACGGCGGTAACACGAGTTCGAATCTCGTTGGGATCACCACTAAAAAAGCCCTCATTATGAGGGCTTTTTTAGTGGTCAAATCCGACGAGGCCGAACGAGCAGAGTTCGAGACTGAACAACGTGAAGGACGGCGTAATGAGCATAGCGAATAGCCAATCTCGTTGTTGCAACGCAGTTGCAAAACTTTTCCAACATTAAACACATTACCCCTAATGACAATATGTTTAATAAGTCCTCAAGTTAATAAAATTTGCAAATAAGGCATTAACTTCCTTGATTGCAGAAAATATCATGTTAGTATATCCCATAAGTTTAATTTCATCAAATTTTACAAGAGGTTGTAAATGGCGGGTAAAAATAACGCAAACATTGGTTTTGAAAAGCAAATTTGGGATGCAGCTTGTGAGCTTTGGGGGCATATTCCGGCGGCAGATTATCGCAAAGTAATCGTCGGGCTTATCTTTTTGCGCTATATTTCTTTTGCTTTTGAAAAGCGTTATCAAGAGTTGGTGGCAGAAGGTGATGGTTTTGAAAATGACAAAGATGCCTACACCGAAGAAAATATATTCTTTGTACCGGAAAAAGCTCGTTGGAGCACGATTGCCGCAGCGGCACACACACCGGAAATCGGAATTGTGATTGATGAAGCAATGCGTGCCATTGAAGATGAAAATAAAGTTTTGAAAAATGTTTTACCCAAGAATTACGCCAATCAAGATTTAGATAAACGCGTTTTGGGCAATGTGGTGGATTTGTTCACAAATAATATAGATATGTCCGGAACGGATGAAGACAAAGACTTGCTCGGTCGCACTTATGAATATTGCATTGCTCAGTTTGCCGCTTATGAAGGAACCAAGGGCGGTGAATTTTATACACCGTCAAGTATTGTTAAAACGATTGTTGAAGTCTTAAAACCTTTTGATAACTGCCGTGTTTATGATCCTTGCTGTGGTTCGGGCGGAATGTTTGTTCAATCGGTTAAATTTTTGCAAGCTCATAGTGGCAATCGCAATCATATTTCCGTATATGGACAAGAATCCAATGCCGATACTTGGAAAATGGCTAAAATGAATATGGCAATACGCGGGATTGATGCCGACTTTGGTCCTTATCAAGCCGATACATTTTTTAATGACTTGCACCCAACTTTGAAAGCCGATTTTATTATGGCTAATCCGCCGTTTAACCTTTCCAACTGGGGACAAGACAAATTGCTTGATGACGTGCGATGGAAATATGGTATTCCACCGGCAGGAAATGCCAACTATGCGTGGATTCAACATATGATTTATCACCTTGCACCAAAAGGAAAAATCGGTTTGGTTTTGGCAAACGGGGCTTTATCCACGCAAACCAGCGGCGAAGGAGAAATCAGAAAACGCATTATTGAAGCCGATTTGGTGGAAGGTATTGTCGCTTTGCCACCGCAACTGTTTTATAGCGTTACTATTCCGGTTACTTTATGGTTTATCAGCCGCGATAAAGCACAAAAAGGCAAAACTTTGTTTATTGATGCGCGCAAAATGGGTTATATGGCAGACCGCAAACACCGCGATTTCACGGATGAAGACATCAAAAAAATTGCCGATACCTTCACTGCTTTTCAAGAAGGAAATTTGGGAGATGTTAAAGGCTTTTGTGCCGTAGCCAGCACGGAAGATATTGCCACACAAGATTATATCTTAACCCCTGGGCGATATGTGGGGATTGAGGAACAAGCCGACGATGGCGAACCTTTTGAAGATAAGATGAAACGGCTGACAACTGAGCTTAAAGATATGTTTGAGCAGTCCGACCACTTGCAAAACGAAATCAAAGAAAAACTCAAAGCAATCGGCTGGGAGATGTAACCTAAAATTTACGAATTAGGGGTAAAATTAAAAGATTATAAAGGCAAGGAGAGAAGGTGAGATGAATAATTCGGAGCTGGATATTTCAAACTTGGCAAAGTGTATTGATAGTCTAAAGACTTGCACGGCGGATTATAAGGCGGCCTCAAGCGATGTGATGAAAGGTTATATTGCGGATGCTTGTGTTAAGCGGTTTGAGTTTACGGTTGAGACAGCATGGAAGACGATGAAAAAATATCTCAAGCTGGAATATGGCAAAAAAGATGAAGAATTGACCATGAACAACATCTTTCGGCTGATGGAAGGATTAGGTTTTGTTCAGTCTTGGGAAAAGTGGCGCTTTTATTATGACAAACGCAATGACACCAGCCATGAATATAACCAAGAAAAAGCCGCCAAACTTTTGCCGATTGTTGATGAATTTGTGGCAGATTGTGAATTTTTATATGAAAAGCTGAAAAAAGCACTAGGGGAATAGATGATAGCCGGCATAACCGAAAAAGAACAAAAAATAATTGAGCGTATCTTGGATAAATATCGCAAGGATTATGCCTTTTTTTATTATGGCTCGCGCGTTAAGGGTACTTATGAAAAAACTTCTGATTTGGATGTTTTAATCAAAGGTAAGGCTGAAATGCCTCTGGCCATTTTGCAAGAAATAAAAGAAGAATTTGATAAGAGTGATTTGCCCTATATTGTTAATTTTTCAGATTATTATAAATTAGACAACTCTTTTTATGAGCGTATCAAACTCGACCTTATTCCCTATAACTGGCAAGAGGTTAAATTGGGGGATGTGTGTACTCAGATTACTGACGGAGTACACAACACTGTGAGAGATAATTCAAACGGCGACTGTTTCTTGTTAAGTTGCAAAAATTTAAAGAATGGGCAGATAGTTATCGGAGAAAATGAACGAAAAATAGATTTAGACACGTTACAAAATCTCAGAAAAAGAACTAAAACTGCTAAAGGCGATGTTTTACTATCTTCGGTTGGAACGATAGGAGAAACCGCAATAATAAAAGAAAATAATCCTAAGTATGAATTTCAAAGAAGTGTAGCGATTTTTAAACCCAACAAAACATATATCACCTCGGAATTTCTATTTTATAGTTTAAACAACAATAAAGCTTTATTGCAGCATAATGCTGAAGGAGCTGTCCAACAGTGCCTTTTTATAAATCCTTTAAAAGAATTTATGATTCCTCTCCCTCCTCTTGAAGTACAAAAGAAGATTGCGGGGGTGTTGGGGGCTTTGGATGATAAAATTGAGCTGAACAACAAAATCAATCAAAACCTTGAAGCCCAAGCCCAAGCCTTGTTCAAATCTTGGTTCGTGGATTTTGAACCCTTCGGTGGTAAGATGCCCGATGATTGGAAAATTGGTAAATTTTCAGATATCATTACAGATACCTTGGGAGGGGACTGGGGAAAAGAAACGCCACAAAATAACTATACCGAAGAGGTTTCCTGTATTAGAGGTGCTGATATTCCCGATGTAAAATTAGGAAATAAAGGTAAAATCCCAACCCGTTTTATTCTTCCTAAAAACTATACGAACAAAAAATTAATTCCCGGAGATTTAGTTATTGAAATTTCTGGAGGAAGTCCGACTCAATCAACGGGAAGAATTGCTTTTATTTCTAACCATCTGCTAAATCGTTATAATAGAAAAATCATTTGTACGAATTTTTGTAGAGCTATAAAACCCATGTTCGGTTATAGCGAGTATATCTATCAGTATTGGCAATATCTTTATGATAAAGACATATTTTTTACTTATGAAAATGGCACTACAGGAATAAAAAATCTTGATTTATCAGGAGTGCTTAATACTGAATCTATAATAATTCCTAATAAAAGTGCTCTTATGGTATTTTCTGAAATATGCAACTCATATTTTGATAATATTCATTTTAATGGATTAGAAATAGAACATCTTGCAGAGTTGAGAGATTCTCTCCTCCCCAAGCTCATGTCCGGCGAAATTAATGTAGATAATGTTAAAATAGATTAGAAAAGGAATAATAAAATGGCTAAAGAAAGTTTTACTCCTGCAACGTTATCATTTGAAGATATTATTGATAATAGCAAAAAATACATTGTTCCTAAATATCAAAGAGACTATTCTTGGAATAATAGCAATGATGAGTGGGAATTATTATGGGAAGATATTATCTCTAAAAATGAGTTTCACTATGTTGGTATTTTGGTATTACAAGAAGGTGAAAAAGAGATAAATATCATTGATGGACAACAAAGATTAACAACTATCAGCATAATTATTTTAGCTGCATTATATTTACTTAATGAATGTGCTTCAAAAGAAAAAGATATTCAGAAAAAAACTGAAATAGAAGAGCGCTTGGATATTTTAATGCATAAATATATCGGAAAGAAAGCCGAAGATCTAAAATATTACAATAGAATATCATTAAATATTAATAATAGAAACTATTTTTCAGACATTTGCAATATCCAACGTTACTCCAATATACGTAAAATTCCTGAAGCTAAAGATTTAAAAACAAACTCTTATATATATAAAAGTTTAAAATATTTTTATAATAAAATTAAAAGCTATTTGGTGGCTCCTGATTCTGAAAACATACTAAAATTTATCAAAAACAATATAACAAACAAATTAATCTTTACAACTATACAGGTGGCAAAAGATGAAAATGCGTATTTATTGTTTGAGACCTTAAATTCCAGATCTATAGAACTAACAGCATATGATTTGCTAAAAAATCATTTGTTGTCCAAAGCTGGAGAAAAATATGAATCTAGTATGTTGGAAGATTTGAATCAAATTGTGTCTAATATTGGCAACCATGATATAACTAATTTCATTTCTTTAGACTGGAATAGTAGAAATTCAAAAATTCCATCTAAAAGAGTATATAGAACTATTTCGTCATCTATGCTAGACTGCTCTAGTGCATTTCATTATGTTAATGAACTTAAAAAATCATCTTTGTTATATTTGCAAATAAAAAACTATGATCACGAAGATAAAGAAATTAAGGAACTACTCAAGATTTTAACATATTTAACTCAGGTAAAACAGCACTATATGATTTTACTTGCTTTAATGAAGAATGAGAACTATTCTTTAAAAAAAGTATTAAAAACTCTATTAAATTTAACCATCAGATATAACTATATAGCCCAAGGTCAAGCCAACAAACAAGAAACTATATATAATAAAATTGCTTGTAATATTTCTGATCAAACGTACACATCAACAGATGATATCGTAAAAGCTTTAAATTCTTCTGATTTAGATATTCCTGATGAAGAATTTATTTCTAAATTTTCAAAAAAGCAGTTTGCTAATGAAAAGTTAGATAGATATATTCTGGCCAAAATTGAAGAAAGTTTCAATTCTCATAATAAAATAGATTATGATAATGAAACAATAGAACATATCGGAGACAAAAGGTTTGATCTAGAATATGTAAATAGAATAGGTAATTTAACTTTATTAACTGCGGAAGACAATGGCCGCCTATCCGAAAAAACATATACACAAAAAAAAGAATTTTACTCTAAGCATCCGAGACATATCGTAAATATGATAGACGCCGATGATTGGAATTTAGAAGCTGTAGAAGAACGGTCTAGAAAGCTTGCTGAAATTGCCAGCAATATTTTTAAATAAAGGACACAAACATGACCACTTATTTTGAAAATCCTGTCAATGAAAATGCTTATGAAGCCTCAATTATTGAGTTGTTTCAAAATATGGGGTATGTTCATGTTTATGGGCCGGATATTGACAATCGCGACTTTACCTCTCCTTTATATGATGAAGTTTTAGAAGAAGCATTGGTTCGGCTTAACCCAAAGCTTCCGCAAGCTGCGATTAATGAGGCTTTGTTTAAGCTCCGGAATTTTGAAAATGCCGAATTAGTGCAGAAAAACGCCATTTTTATGGATTATCTGCAAAATGGAATTACCGTCCGCTATACGGAAAAAGGCGAACCTAAAGATACGATTGTTTATCTTATCGATTATGATAAACCAGCCAACAACTCTTTTATTATTGCAAATCAATGGACTTTTGTTGAAAACAGCGAAAAACGCCCTGATATTTTGCTATTCATCAACGGTTTGCCCTTGGTTTTGATGGAGCTAAAGTCTCCATCTCGTGAAGAAACCGATGTTTCCGCCGCTTATCGCCAAATTCAGAACTACAAACATGAAATTCCTTCTATGTTTGTTTATAATGCCATTTGTGTGATGAGCGACTTGTTGACATCAAAGGCAGGAACTCTCACTTCCGGCGAAGACCGCTTCATGGAATGGAAAACGGTTGATGGCTCTTATGAAAATACGCAGCACGCCCAATTTGATACTTTCTTTATGGGAATCTTTGCCAAAGAGCGTCTATTGGATATTTTGAAAAGCTTCATCTGTTTTTCTAATGAAAATAAAGGGCTTGTTAAAATTATGGCGGCTTATCACCAATATTTTGCCGTTAAAAAAGCTATTACCTCGACCAAAAACGCAACCGAAACCGACGGTAAAGGCGGTGTTTTTTGGCATACGCAAGGAAGTGGAAAATCGTTATCTATGGTCTTTTATGCGCATCTGTTGCAAAAAGCCTTAAACAGCCCCACCATCGTGGTAATTACTGACCGCAACGACTTAGACGGCCAACTTTATGGTCAATTTGCCAAGTGTAAAGACTTCTTGCGTCAAGAGCCTATTCAAGCCGAAAGCCGCGCTCACCTCAAGAAACTCTTAGGCGGAATTAAAGCCAACGGTATTTTCTTCACGACTATGCAGAAGTTTGAGGAATCCGGCGAACCTTTATCTGAAAGGCGCAATATTATTGTGATGGCCGATGAAGCCCACCGCGGGCAATATGGTTTGACCGAAAAAATAGATGAAAAGACCGGAAAAATCAAAATCGGAACAGCCCGCGTTATTCGAGATTCCTTACCCAATGCCACATATATCGGCTTTACCGGCACGCCGATTTCCACCAAAGACCGCAGTACACGTGAGGTTTTCGGAAATTATATTGATGTTTATGACATGACACAAGCGGTGGAAGATGGTGCAACTCGTCCGGTTTATTATGAAAGCCGTGTGATTAAACTTCATCTGAAACCGGAAGTCTTGCGTTTGATTGATGCCGAATATGACCTTATGGCTCATAATGCCGACCCAGAAGTGATTGAAAAGAGCAAAAAGCAACTCGGACAAATGGAAACTATTTTGGGCGATGACAGCACAATCAATTCTTTGGTTACCGATGTTTTAGACCATTATGAAAATAACCGTGCTAACCTTTTGACCGGAAAAGCTATGATTGTGGCTTATTCTCGACCGATTGCAATGAAAATATATCGCAAAATCTTAGAACTTCGCCCTGCTTGGCAAGAAAAGGTTGCCGTAGTTATGACTTCTGATAACAATGATCCCGAAGATTGGCACAGTATCATCGGCAACAAAGCCTATAAGGAAGAATTAGCCCGCAAGTTTAAAGATAACTCTGACCCGCTCAAAATTGCCATAGTGGTTGATATGTGGTTGACCGGATTTGATGTGCCGTCCCTTGCAACAATGTATGTTTACAAACCGATGAGTGGGCATAACCTGATGCAGGCAATCGCTCGAGTTAACCGCGTTTTCCAAGACAAAGAAGGCGGTTTGGTGGTTGATTATGTCGGAATTGCCGGCGCTTTGAAGCAAGCCATGAATGATTATACCATCCGCGACCGCAAAAATTATGGTGATACGGATATTTCAACCGTAGCTAAACCGAAATTTATTGAAAAATTGGAAGTTTGCCGCGGTTTGTTATATGGGTTTGATTATTCCGGCTTTGCTAAAGGAAGCAATTTGGAACGAGCAAAACTTATCAGTGGTGCCGTAAACTTTATTATCGCCCGTGGAAAAGAAAAACAAAAAGAAGATTTTGTTAAAGAGGCTTTGCTCCTAAAACAAGCTCTTTCCTTGTGTTCATCCTTAATTGAAGAAAACTTGCGTATAGAAGCGGCCTTTATGGAAGCAGTGCGTGTTTTGGTGGTTCGTTTAACTTGTTCGGGCAATAGCGGCAAGAAAATCTCTCTGCCGGAAATGAACGAGAGAATAAACGAGCTTCTGAAACAAAGTATTAAAAGCGACGGGGTTATTAATCTATTTTCTGACATTCAGCCAGAATTTTCTTTGTTTGATCCTAAGTTTTTGGAAGAAATCTCTAAAATGAAGGAAAAAAACTTGGCGGTTGAATTGCTCAAAAAATTAATAGCCGAGCAAATCAGCGTTTATCGCCGTACAAACGTTGTAAAATCTGAAAAATTCAGCGAAATAATCCAAGAGGCAATGAATCGTTATCTGAACGGCATGCTTACCAATGAACAAGTTATTGAAGAACTTTTAAACTTAGCCAAACAGATTGCCACAGCGCAAAAAGAAGGTGATGATTTGGGCTTAACTCCTGATGAACTGGCCTTTTATGACGCTTTGATTAAGCCTCAAGCTGTTAAAGATTTTTATGAAAATGATGAACTAGTCGCCATTACCAAAGAACTGACTGAGACTTTGCGCAAAAATAAAACTATCGACTGGCAAAAAAGAGAAAATGCCAGAGCAAAAATGCGCATGATGATTAAAAAGCTCCTTAAAAAGCATAAATATCCGCCCGAAGGTATGGAAGATGCCGTCCAAACCATTATGACGCAATGCGAGCTTTGGACGGATAATGTTATGGAAGCATAAGTTTGGGCTATCAATAATCCGAATTAATATTTCAAGGTATCAATCTAGAAATGCAATTTTATTTTTTTCAATATAACTGATTTTCCCAAGAGACAATGCAGAAATAGTGAAACGGACAACCTTCTTGAAAATGAAATGGTATCAGAACACTATATTTTATTTATTATTTTCAATAAATTAATAACAAAATTTACTTTTTGCTTATGGCATAAGATTAAATCTCGGAAAACATAAGTTAAATGTCGCCATTAAAAAATCAGACGAGGCCAAATATAAAGTAAACCCCGCTGATTGCGGGGTTTACTTTATTCCGCGGCGGTCAGAGCCGGACAGTCATACGGAATGTCGTCAAAAATGACCGGAATTTCGCGCTTAAGGGTGCCAAGCAGCATTTTCATAACTTCCTGAACCGTAGGGTGAGCCGCCGGAGCGCAGCGCAGTTTGAAAATATGCCGCCATTCACGCAGGTTGGCTGTCATAATTACGTCGGCCTTAATTGAATGGGGCAGCAGCATGCGCAGTTGATCCGGTTTGCAACCGAGTTCTGCCATGGCATTATAATTCTTTTCAATGGTTTCCATTGTGCTGAGCCAAATCTGATATTCCGGCGTTCCTTCCTTGATATGGCAGGGCTTCATCACCGTCAGTTCATTGCCGAATTTTCCTTTGGAATAATTGCAGTAACGGGTGCTTTCAATCGCATAGGAAACATGGCGGTGGCGGGTCAAATCTTTATAAACGCCCATATCGCAGGTGAGTTTCACCGTGAGGTTATAATGTTCAATCATCGCCTCATGTCCGAGCTCCAAAAGTTTGCGAACCATCTGCCGTGCGGAATCCGCGGTAATTTTGTCTTCGCTTTTATAACAGTTGCGGGCGCATAATTCGAGATGTTTAAGAATGGCGTCTCCGTCCAGCGGAGTCAGCACTTCTACTTTCGGGGCTGCGATTTTTACCATTGTCTGTCCTTTCAGTTAACAACCTGCAAACAGGATAAGAGGGCAGCCTGCTTGAGTCCAGTTTTAAAGAAAAGTTATGCTATGGAATCATTTTAGTGTTTTATTTAATCTTCCCGGATATGATAAACCGAAAACCGGTCAGAAAGGAAGGAAAAGCGATGACCCGCCGTTTGAAACTTATTTTGCTGGCTGCCGTGTTTATCGGCGGTTTTGCCAGCCTTTCGCTGGAGCTGATTGTCTTGCGCCAGTTGAGCAGCTTTGTCGGCGCCACGGCCGTTACCGCATCAATCGTCATCGGCGTGATTATGGCTTTTATGTCGCTGGGGTATTATGCCGGTTCGGTTTTTTGCCTGGCGCGCGGTGCTGTTCGGCAAACGGCGGTTGCTTCTTTCTATTCTCTAAGCATTCTGACTGTTCTGGCTGCCAGTTATATTCTGATTGACCTGTATTTTTCAATGATGGATTGGCTCGGGCTGAACGATAACATTGTCAAAACCTTCGTCTATTGTCTGGCTTTGCTGTCTTATCCGTCATTTCTGTTCGGCAAGATTACTTCGCTGCTGAGTCGTTATCTGCACAAATATAACCGCAATTTTACCGGAAAACTGATGGCTGTGGATACGGTCGGCTCGGTGTTGGGATCGATTCTTTCCACTTTGCTGTTGATGCCGCTGATCGGGGTTAATTATACGGTGGTTCTGGTCGTGGCAATGTGCGCTCTGGGTGCCGTGCTGTTGGATAAAAAATTTAACTTTTACTGGCTGGGGCTGATTATTGCGGCGGCGGTACTGCTAAACCGCAATTCGCTGCTCTATAAGCTTTACTATATTGTCGAAGATAATGCCGTTTCCACCATTTCAATCTTTGAGACAGATAACGGACAATCGCGTTTTATGTCGATTAACGGCAGTTCGTCCTCTAAAATTTCCGCCGATGAAAACCTGCTTTTCCCCTATATTTCTTATATTGAAAATAATTTTATCAAAACTCTGCCGCACGACAAGCCGCGCAAGGTGCTGATTCTCGGGGCAGGGGGCTTTACGCTGGGCCGTGACGATGATTTCAACCGCTATGTCTATGTTGATGTTGATAAGGTTCTGCTGCCGCTTTCGGAAAAATATTTTCTGAACGGCAGGCTGGGCAAAAACAAAAAGTTTGAAGTTCAGGATGCTAACCAGTTTTTGAAAGAAAGCCGCGAAAAATACGATTTAATCATACTTGATACTTATTCCTCCGCCCGGGTCATTCCGCAGGACCTGGTTACCCGGGAATATTTTCTGCGGGTTAAAAATCATCTTGCCCCGGGCGGAATTGTTGCCATGAATTTGATTGCCAGCCCTGATTTTGCTTCTGATTTCAGTATGAATCTGGACAACACGCTGCGCTCGGTTTTTCCGCAAAACCTCCAGCGTCAGGTCATCGGTGATTTTAATCCGTGGAAAAGCGGTGAACTGTCCAACTTGATTTATGTTTATTATGACCGCCCGAACCCGAAGCAGATTTATACAATCAATAAAAACGCCTCTTATCTGGACAATTAATCACTGTTCGGCCTCTGCGATAACCTTCCCGATAAGAACAGTTTTCTGCCCGAAAGGATAAGAAGTAATAGCCGCAAGGAATTGCGGCTTTAATTATTTATTGACATTGTTTCTCTCTTGTGGCATTCTGTAAAAGGTATGGTTTCAGTTATAGAGAGGTGTATGATGAAAGTTCTTCCTTGGTTCGCG
>ERZ772892.1699-NODE-1699-length-21722-cov-3.385148_pt1 | contig 21722 bp, 26 predicted proteins | sample MGYA00512126_ERZ772892 | MGnify/ENA primary metagenome ERZ772892 (study PRJEB29015, sample SAMEA2737697) | human gut metagenome | biome: human gut; feature: human-associated habitat; material: faeces | place: China | collected 2012 ... | reverse complement strand
GCGCGATCCCGTCCATCCCGGCAAAAGAAGCCGTCCTGCAGAAAATGCAGGAAGCATATTAAAACAGCAAAGCCTGCCCATGCCGCAGCATGGGCAGGCTTTGCACAATATAAGACTCCCCTTTCAAGGGAGCCTTGGATAAGGAACCCCCTCCTGCCGGGGGGCAGGAGGGGGTGATTTATGGGTTCCATGCTTCGGCTCAGAAGATGTTCTTCTCGGTCTCTTTGTCGAAGAAGTGCATCAGCTCCGGACGGAAGCTGTACTTGACGGGCTTGTGGCCGCCGTGGACAGCGCCGACGTCGATGTCGGTCGTCGGAACGACGATGACGACGTCCTTGCCGTTGGAGTTGACGTGCAGGTGCAGCTCGGAGCCCATGAGCTCGGAGACGTCGACGGTCGCGTCGATGCCGTCGTCGGACAGGTGGACGTGGACCGGGCGGACACCGGCGATGATGTCGGTCGGGATCTTGTCCATCTTCTTGAGCGCTTCCTGCTTGTCGGTGGGCAGCTCAAAGTCCTTGCCCTGGACGGTGGCAACGTACTTGTCGCCCTTCTTGGCGAGAGTCGCGTCGAAGAAGTTCATCTGCGGCGTGCCGATGAAGCCGGCGACGAAGAGGTTGGCCGGATGGTTGAAGACCTCCTGCGGGGTGCCGATCTGCTGGATGAAGCCGTCACGCATGATGACGATGCGGTCGCCGAGCGTCATAGCCTCGACCTGGTCGTGGGTGACGTAGATGAAGGTGGTGTCGATCTTCTCGCGCAGCTTGATAATCTCGGCGCGCATCTGGTTGCGGAGCTTGGCGTCGAGGTTGGACAGCGGCTCGTCCATCAGGAAGACCTTCGGGTTCCGGACGATGGCGCGGCCGATGGCGACACGCTGCCGCTGGCCGCCGGACAGCGCCTTCGGCTTACGGTTGAGGTACTGGGTGATATCGAGGATCTCGGCGGCCTCACGGACCTTGCGGTCGATCTCCGCCTTCGGGGTCTTCTTCAGCTTCAGGGAGAAGGCCATGTTATCATAAACGGTCATGTGGGGATACAGAGCGTAGTTCTGGAAGACCATGGCGATATCGCGGTCCTTCGGGGCCACGTCGTTCATGAGCTTGCCGTCGATATACAGCTCGCCCTCGGAGATCTCTTCCAGACCTGCAACCATGCGCAGCGTCGTAGACTTACCGCAGCCGGACGGGCCGACGAGAACGATGAATTCCTTGTCCGCGATGTCGAGGTTGAATTCCTGCACGGCGACGACGCCCTTATCGGTGATCTGCAGGTTGACCTTCTTCTCCTCGGCAGGCTCTTCGCCCTTCTTCTTTTTCTTGCTCTTCTTTTCTTCGCCACTGACGAACGGGTAGATCTTCTTGACGTTTACGAGTTTTACTTCTGCCATACTGTTTTGGACTCTGACTGCGCTGCCTCCGCACCGCATTCTCACGACCGCCGGGCTTGGCGGACGCATTGCGACATGTCTCCACAATGCCGCACCGGGAGTCACCCGGACTGGTTTTATCCTCCTTTTTTTGACCGCAGGGCACCATAAGTGTGGATTGGTACACTCCGGCTAAGATACTGGTATTATACCAGATCCCCTCCGGAAAGTCATTCGTCGTTTTCGCCGATTTTTTCTCCCCAAAACAGACAAGACGCACAAAGCCCAGCCGTTTACTTTTCCGCGCGCAGCTGATAAAATAGAGGCAGATCACAAACAGGGAGGCTGGCCGCATGAAGCAGACCACGCTCTGCTATCTGGAGCGGGACGGGCAGTATCTGATGCTCCACCGCGTCAAAAAGCAGCACGACGAAAACCACGACAAATGGATCGGCGTAGGCGGAAAATTCGAAGACAGGGAAAGCCCGGAGGACTGCGTGCGCCGCGAGGTGCTTGAGGAGACGGGACTGACGCTCACGAAGTTCCGCTACTGCGGGCTCGTGACCTTCGTCTCCGACATCTACCCGACCGAATACATGCACCTGTTCCACGCCACAGGCTTTACCGGCACGCCGAAGGACTGCGACGAGGGCGAACTGGCGTGGATCGACAAGCGAAAGCTTGCCGCTTTGCAGCAGTGGGAGGGCGACCGGATTTTTTTGAAGCTGATGGACGCACACGTTCCTTTTTTCTCGCTGAAGCTTGTGTATGCGGGCGATACGCTCATGGAAGCCGTTTTAAACGGGGAAAGGATCCGATAACATGGAAAATATTTTGATCAGCGCCTGCCTGCTCGGTGTTCAGTGCCGATATGACGGGGAATCGAAGCCTATCATGCAGACTGTCGCGCTCATGGAGCGATATCATCTTGTTCCCGTCTGTCCTGAGCAGCTGGGCGGGCTTCCCACGCCGCGCGAACCGTCGGAACGGCAGGGTGAGGCCGTTGTGATGAAAAACGGCACAGACGTCACAGCCCAGTACCGCCGGGGCGCCGAGCAGGCGCTGCATCTGGCGCGGCTGTACGGCTGTAAGGCAGCCGTTTTGAAAGAACGCAGCCCAAGCTGCGGCAGCGGAAACATTTATGATGGTACGTTCTCCGGCTGTTTGACGCCCGGCGACGGGGTAACGGCGGCGCTTTTGAAGGAAAACGGTATCACAGTCTACGGCGAGAGTGAAATCGAAATGCTTTTGTCGCAGGCAGAGCCGGAGGAACCGCAGCAGAGTTTATTCTGAACATAAAAACCGGCCGCCCTCGCAAAGAGGACAGCCGGTTTTCGTTCACAATTCAGAATTCACAGATGCGTGTAAGCAGAACAAGACACTGTTCGAGTGTCATATCCTTTTTCGGCTCGAAGCCCTTCGTCGTGCCGTTCATCAGGTCATACTGCGTCATCATTGCAACGGCCTCTCTGGCCCAGTCAGAGATGGCGCCGCTGTCGGGATAGCGGCTGAGCATCGTCATGTCGGCCTCGAATACCACGCTCGACTGCCGCAGCAGGCGCAGCAGCACGGTCGCAGCCATCTGACGCGTAACTTGGGAGGTCGTGTCAAAGCTGCCGTCGGCATTCGGCTGCATCACGCCAAGCTGCTGCACAACGGCAATCGGATCGGATACATCCTCGACCAGCCCGAGCGTCCGTGCGGTGTTTGCCGCGAGGCGGGCAAGGGTCTTGCGTGTAATGGCGGACTGATAGCTGCCGTCGGCCAGCATGGTGATGCCATAGGCATCGGCGCGGGCAGTGAGTTCTGCGGCCCAGTTGGACGGCGTTCCAGTAATGCTGGATATGCCGCTGCCCCACGCGTAGATCGTGGACGCGTCGTATGCAGGCTGCGGATCGCCTGTCACAGGCTGCGCGGAAACAGACTCTGCTTCTCCGGCAGGCGCTGCGCGGCCGGCGTCAGAGCACATGGTATAGAACGTATAGCACCCGCCGTCATATGGGATCCGGCGGTTTACGCCCGCCTTGCCGTCCCAGACCCAGTTCTGCTCGAAGAGGGTGACGGTGCCGTTTGCCTCATCGATGGATTTGACAATGGCGTAGTGATTGCCGTAGCGCTCCCGTGCTTCAGTGGAGGCATAGGCGATATCGCCGGGCTGCGGCGTGTATGTAACCTCGAACCGATAGCCTGCCGGACTGGCGGCGGTGATATTGCCGTTGTCCGTGTAGACGTCCACGCCGTAGACGGCGCTGTAAAACCGTTCGATCAACTCATTGCAGAACAGCGTCGCGCCTGTCTCATTATACAGCGCGTCCACGCCGCAGAAGGTGTCGGCGACGAAGCCCTCTCCCACGATTGTGACATAATCCAGATCAATGGTCGCCTCGGCGGCCAGCGCCGGTACGGCCAGCAGTGTCAGACATAAAATGGCCGCCGCCAGACGGCGGAATTTCTTCTGCATGCAGGTGCCTTCTTTCGTGTGATGAATTCTTTTCAAATTGTAACAGAATGTAACCGATAAGTCAACCATTTTTTTGTGCCCACTGGAAAACCAGCCTGCATATGTGGTATAATAAAAACAGACGAACCCCGAACCCTTGATTTTTCAGGGGTTCGGGGTTTTCTTGTTACTAATGTGTGTATAGTTCAGCGTTCAGCGGCCTAAAATGTTCACCGGTTTGAACCCTATGGAATCAGTTCCACGGTGGCCTTTAGTTCGTCCAAAGTCTTGTGATTATAGACCCGGTTTCCCGTGTCCTTGGACACATGGCCCATGAGTAAATCAATACATTTCCGGTTTGCCCCGGCGCTATCCAATTTGGTTTCAAAGGTGTGGCGGCATTCGTGCGGGGTATGGTTCAGTATCAGGGCCTTCATAATATCCGCCCAAAATATCCGGTATTGGGTTTGATTGCAAATCTTCCCGTTGTAGCTGATCAGCCGGGGGCCACCTTCGGCAAGCCGCCGTTCAATCAATGGCCTGATCTTTGGATGGATGGGAACAATGCGGTTCTTACCGGCTTTCGTTTTGGTGCCGCCCTTCATCGTGCCTTCCTTCAAGTCTATATCTTCAGGTTTCAGGTTCAAAAATTCAGAGATACGCCACCCGGAATATAGCAAGATCAAAACAGTATCAACCCAAGGATCAGACTGATGTTCCCACACCGTTTTGATTTCATCGTTGGTGAACGGAAGGCGGCTTGTTTCTGGAATGGGATCAGAAGTCAGAAGTTCGGAAAAGCACCTGTTTATTATATCCATTTCAAGGGCGAACCGGTCAAGGTGGCCCCACAGGTTCTTGATGGCCGCTTGGGTGCTATACCCTTTCCCACAACCATCAATGGTTTCTTGCATTTGGTAAGATCGCAGTTGTTTATAAGGCTTGTTCACATACGCTGAACAATGCTTGAACGCTGAACAGAGGGAAGAACGGTTGGATTCCCCCAGCTTCGGGGCCTTCTTTTCTTTCCAGAGGTCAAAAAGCTGTTGAAGGGTGATCTTGGCCCGGTCAACATCCCAAGGATCACGGTTGTATTCAGCAAGCATGATGTTCCCGGCTTCACGGGTTTCAGCATAGCCGATAATGTCATAGATGGGATAGCCTTTGTCATTCCAACCTATGGTTTTCTTCACAATGTATGGGCGGCGGCGTTGGCCTGATAGCTTTGCAACCGTTCCATACCCGTTTGGATTTCGCATTATATCACCTGAACTTTCAAAATTGGGTATGGCAAAGCTAAACCCCATGTGATATAATGTTCAAAGGCGTTTGAAACATTAACTTCAAAAGGGTTTGTTTCGCCTGACCGCTTCCGGTGTGCAAGACCGGGGGCGGTCATTTTTTTTTGCATTTGTTCCATATCCGTTCCGCTTAAAATCCTTGCGGGATGTGGCTTTGAGAGAATGGAACACTTGGAACGGATATTATATTACTTCAAAGAGTAGATAAAAAAATATATAAAAGAAAAAAAGTATATAGAGAACCGGCGCTTTATCTGTTCCACCTGTTCCAAAGCCTTGATTTTCCTGTGTTTTCAGGGATTGGACGGCGGAACGGATGTGGACAGATCGAGTTTGGCAAGTTCACCTTTGACCTGTTCCAGAACTTCAGGATATTCAGAATCAGGGTTCATGGAATATTGATCTTCGTATTCTTTCAGGGTGTTCAGATACCGGTTCCAATGGGTGGCTTTGGCCTTTGCGGTTTTCAATTCATCGATCTTGGCTTTCTGATCGGAATAGGAATCTAACAAAACCCGTTCTTTCTGACTATCAGCCGCCTTGAAGAAAGAAGCTGGAAGATCAGATGTGTAAGGGATGATCCCGGCCTTGGCCGCTTGATCCACCGTCAGGGCTATTTGCATACCATATTCATAGCGGGAAAAGAATGTTTCAAGGTTCTTCGTCTTTTCAAAGATGTTCAAACAATCTTGAACAATCCGCACATGGTTTTTGGCTTCTGCTACGGTGTAGGCCCCCGGCATGGATTTAATAGCCCGTTCCGGGTTCAGATTGGAATGAACCTGAACGGCGGGTTCTGTTTTGGGTGGGGCCTTCTGTTTTGCCGGTTTCGGTTTTCGCTTTCGGAAAATCAGAAATAAAATCAAAGCACAGATAGCGTCCATAAGGACAAACACCGGAAGAAGATTAGGTTCCATGAAGATACACGCAGTATAAACAAACATTGCTGTTCCAAGAAAGTACCCAACTACGCCTTTCAAGAACTTCTTCATCCCGCCACCGCCTATCTTACATCACTTTGGAAGGCCACAGCTTTTCCAAGGATGATAATGTGATCCAACTGTTCCCCGGTATAAACCAAATCTTCATACTTGGAGTTTTCAGCCTTCAGGATCAGAAGGTTCTTTTCAGGGAAATAATTCACCCGCTTCAGGGTTGCTTCATCTTCGATGATAACAGCGGCAATTTCACCATTGTCCACCATTTCCTGTTTCCTGATGAAAACAATATCCCCATCATAGATTCTGGCCCCGATCATGGAATCACCCTTGGCCCGTAAACAGAAATCAGCAGAAATGTTGGCCCCGGCTTCTACATACAATTCTTTTTCTTCGTTTGCCATGATGGGTTTTCCACACGCAATGTCACCAAGTAATGGGAAACGCTTTGTAGAAATTGGGATGATGTTATCAAACTTCATTTGTGGCTGTGAAGGTTCAACCACCACAGATTTATTGATACTTTTCAACCAATCATTCCGGTTCGGAATGTCTGATCTTCCCATGAGGTAATCCAAATCAACATTAAAATAGTCAGCAATGGTTTCCATAGATTCAAGGCCCGGTTCCCGTTCGCCCCGTTCATACATATTTACACTACTTTTAGAAAAACCAAGCTGATCCGCCAAGTTCTGTTGGGATAGACGGCGTTCGGTTCGTAATTGCTTGAACCGATCAGAAAACTTCGGCATAAGTACACCCCTTTCAGAAGTCTTTCTATAATTTATTATACACATTATGTGCACAAAGTCAATCCGTCGATGTGCACAATTAGTAACACATTTCTTTGTGCACAATTTGTGTTCGGTTGTGCTTGACTTTGAGCACATATCGTGTATAATGATAATCAGACGAGCACAAAAGGTGCACGAACTGATTGGGAGGATTTGAAAATGAAGGTTCATGTTTTTGATACTTATGTTACCATTAAGGATCGTGAAGGACACCCTGATATGGATGATACCTTGCTTGAAAAACTGGATGAAATGCTTACTACTTATGGTGTGCCACACGCTTTTACCCTTCCCCACGAAAAGACTATGGAAGATTGCCCGGAAGCTACTCTTGAAGTTGCCTATGATTCTTCTGATGATATAACCTTTAGTCTTGTGTATATACTGTTCAATAAAACTTATCGGGGTGTAACCGATAAAGCGGTTGCAGAATCAATGATTAAGGTTTCCGCAAAATACATGGATGCTGAATAAGCCGAAACGGGCCTGATGGCCCGTCCACCGGAACCGCCCCACCGGTGCTGATGATGGCAGGGCAACAGCGACAACATGAGCGCCCCCGGTTTATGGGTTCGGGTATTGGGTATCAATCCCCATGTAAAAGATATGACCGCCCGGAAATTGCTTGTTGGGGCTTTGGCTGTTCTAATTCTGAAGAAAGGATGTGCAAATATGAGTGTTGGCAAGAAACTTCGGGAACTGCGTGGAAGCAGAACCCAAGACGAAATTTCCAAGGAACTTGGGATCACCAAATCTTCTTATGCCATGTATGAGCGAGATGAACGGGTTCCCCGTGATGAAGTGAAGGTTCGCATTTCCAACTTCTTTGGTGTTTCGGTGCAGGAACTTTTTTTTAACTAAATCGAGCACATATAGTGTTCAGTAGGAGTAAGAACCATGAATGAAGTCAGTTTGAAACCGGTCATTGATGAACTTGAAACCTTGTTTTCAAAATTCAACAAAGCCTTCTTTGAAGGGAAGCTGGAAAAGCCTGTGATCACCGTTTCCCCGGATCATACCCGTGGGGCCTATGGGTGGTGTACTGGTTGGAAGGCGTGGCAAGACGGCACCAAGGAAGGCGGCTATTACGAAATCAACCTGTGTGCCGAATACCTGAACCGCCCCTTTGAAGAAACCTGTGGAACCTTGCTTCACGAAATGGTTCACCTTCAGAACCTTCAGGACAATGTTCAAGACACTTCCCGTTCTGGTTCATACCACAACCGGAAGTTCAAGGAAACCGCTGAAGCCCACGGGCTGACCGTGGAGAAAGGCGAAAAGTACGGATGGCACAAAACCACCCTGAACCCGCAAGCTGAAGCCTTCGTGAAATCCCTTGGCAAATCCGGGTTCTGTCTGGTTCGGCCCCGTACCAATCCGCTGAAGGGTTCCCGGAAGGGGGGGGGATCAAGTTCCCGCAAGTATGTTTGCCCCTGTTGCGGAACCATCATCCGGGCCACCAAGGAAGTTCATGTTCTCTGTGGGGAATGTGAAGTGGCCTTTGAAGAACAGGAGTGATAACCAATGAAGCTGGTAAACGCCAATGATTGGAAGGCCGTTCACTTTCAGAACCGAACCATTTTGAGAAGTGATCGGAACCTTTACCCGGAACCTGATTGGTGGGCCTTGGTTTCCACGGTGGAAGTGGAGCCGATGGCCGAACCGGGCCACTACAAAGCCATTTGAAAGGAGTAAGCGCAATGACCACCACTTTTGCAGAGCGTTTGAAGAACGCCATGGAACAGGCCAATGTGAGCCAATCCGACCTGTCAAGGCGGACGGGGGCTTCCAAGGCCGCAATCAGTCAGTATCTTTCCGGGAAGAACACCCCCAACATGGAGCGGATCGCCGCCCTTGCCAATGCCACCGGCGTAACCCTTGATTACCTGATCGGCTATGGGGCCGCCCCGGTTGCGGAACCGCCCATCAAGAAGATCAGCGTGAAGGAAGCCGCCCGGTGCATGGGCAAATCCGATCAGTTCGTCAGAATCGGCCTTCAGCGTGGCCTTCTTCCCTTCGGGAACGCTGTTCCCGGAACCGGCGCTTGCTGGAATTACTACATCAACCCCACCAAATTCCGTGATTATGTGGGGGCTGATCAGTTCAATTCCTTCTTCGGCCTTACGGCCTGAAAGGGGAATACCGATGGACAACACCCGTGATGAACTGTTGGAGTTGATCAGGAACGCCACCAACATTGATATGATTTGCTTCTTCGCCATTATCTATGTGGTTGCGCCCGATTCCCCCCCCCTACACGCCTAACGCCACCCGTGGCGAACTGAAGAAGGCAATTAAGCAGTTGCGGAGCGCCCAGCATAGCCCGAATTGCCCCGCTGAAATGTCTGAAGGCTTTGAAACGGCGATTCAGTACATCCGCCGTGAATGGCTTCACCGATGAAAGGATGGTTTATATGCTTCAGATTGGAATGATCGTTAAAATCTTGCCTGATGCGGAATACAGCGGCAAGTTCACCGGCTACATCGGCAAGGTGAAGAATTACTTTTCGCAGAACAAGAAGGTTGGCGTGGAACTCTTTCAGCAGACGAATGACGCAAGTTCCAAGGGTCTGTTTTGGTTCTCTGAATCCAAGGTGGTTGCGGCGGGTACTCTGCCCGATGCCATGATGGAATATATCAAGGCCGATCTTAACGCCACCTTTGGCGTTGCAAATCACATCCGCCGTTCCCGTCAGACCGGCCTTCCGCAAATCAAGAAGGTCATTTATAGCGGCCCCAAGACCATCATTCTGTGGGCCGACAACACCAAGACCATTGTTTCCTGTGGGGAAGCGGATTCCTATGACTACTATTCCGGCTTCTGTGCCGCCGTAGTCAAAAAGCTGTTCGGTTCCACCACCCACGCCAAGAAGGTTTTGGGCGCTTCCATTCAGATCAATGATTAACCTATTCCAGCACCAGCAACAGGCCCTTGAGGAAACCGAGGGGAAGAACCGGGTGGCCTATTACCTTGATATGGGCCTTGGAAAGACCTTCGTGGGTTCCGAAAAAATGATGAAGCTGAACAGCCGTGTAAATCTTCTGGTGTGTCAATGTTCAAAGGTTCAAGACTGGATTGAACACATGACGGAAAATTACGCCATGAACCATTGTTGGATGATTTATAACATGACCAAGAAAAACGAATTTGATTGGTTCATGAAGGCCGCAATGGAAGTTGATAACCCGGATCGGATTTGTGGCGTGATCAACTATGAACTGACCTTTAGGCGGAATGTGCTGAAAACCCTGACCGGCTTCACGCTGATGTTGGATGAAAGTTCCCTGATCCAGAACGAGAACGCCAAACGGTCAAAGTTCATCCTTGGGCTGAAACCGGATAATGTGATCCTTCTGTCAGGAACCCCCACGGGCGGCAAGTATGAAAACCTGTGGAGCCAATGCCAACTGTTGGGCTGGAAGATTTCAAAAGAACTGTTCTGGAAGCAGTACATTCAAACGGAATGGGTTGAAACCGATGGATTTTGGCGGCAACAGATTACCGGCTATAAGAATGTTGACCGGCTGAAGATGAAGCTGGCCGAACATGGGGCCGTTTTCATGACCACCGAACAGGCCGGGGTCAGACTACCGGAACAGAACTGGATCAAGGTCAAAACCCGCCCTTCACCCCTTTATTGGAAGTTCTGGAATGATCGCTATATTGCGATTGACAGCGCCAACCTTGGTGAATTTGAACTGGATGCGGATTTCTACGGTTCCAATGCCCATTGTGAACGGGAATTGATCGGTGATACCAGTTTGACCCGTCGCCTTTACGCCCGTCAGCTTTGCGGCCTATATAACCCGGCCCGTTATGAAGCCTTCCGGGATTTGGTGAACAGCACGGAAGATCGCTTGATTGTGTTCTATAACTTCACGGAAGAAATGGAACGCCTGAAGGGGATTGCCAAGGGCCTGAACCGGCCTGTGTCTGTTCTTTCCGGTGAAGAAAAGAACTTGGATGCTTACCGCTACCAGCACAACAGCATTACCTTCATTCAGTATCAGGCCGGTGCAATGGGCGGCAACTTCCAGCTTGCCAACAAAATCATTTACTTCAGCCTTCCCCAAGGTTCGGAACTGTGGGAGCAAGCCCCAAAGCGTATTCACCGCCTTGGGCAAAAAATGCCGTGCTTCTACTACCTGATGATCTGTCCGGGAACGGTTGAAGAAGATATTCTTTCCACTTTGGAAATGAGAAAGGACTATACCGATGAACTATTCAGAAAGTATGAGCAAGCGGCAACAGCGCCGCAAAGCCCTTAACCAGCGGTTCAGGCGGATGTTCCTTGTGGCCCTTCTGATGGGCCTTGCAATGGGGTTTATATTTGGGCGCTGTTCTGCTGTCAACGGCAAGGCCCCGGATGCCCCTATTGAACCGGATCAGCTTACCGCCGTGACCCCGGATGTGACCTTGGAGCCGGTGGAAGAACCCGCCGAACCTGAACCGGTGCTGTTGGGCAGTTTCAGAATTACCGCCTATTGTTCCTGTGAAAAGTGTTGCGGCGAATGGGCCAAGAACCGGCCCAACGGCATTGTGTATGGTGCCGCTGGTGTGGAACTGAAAGCCGGTGTTTCCTGTGCTTCCCCGCTTCCCTTGGGAACCGTGGTGGAAGTGGAAGGCTTGGGTGAATACATCATTCAGGATCGCCCCGCCCAATGGGTGATTGACAAATACGGTGAAAACCAGATCGACATTTATTTTGACAACCATGAAGCCGCTTCCGCCTTCGGCCTGAAGCAGTTGAATGTTTATCTGAAAGGAGAACCCGAAAAATGATCAAATGTGAAAATGCTTGCCCCCGTGGAAAATTTGATGGGTGTTGCCACAAATGCCCGGAGTTCCACACTTGCCCTGATTCCTGTCAGGAAAACCCGAACGCCTGTGGTTCGGCCACCTTCGATGAAGAAACGGCCCTTCAGGAGTTCAAGAACACCCAGCTTGCCACCCTGAACGCCATTGCTTCCCTGACCGCCCACAAGAAGGCCATTGAGGATCAGGAAAAGGAAATGAAGGCCAAGCTGTATGAAGCAATGGTGAAGTTCGGCGTGGATAAGTTTGAATCCGATGTTCTGAACCTTACCCTTGTGAAGCCCACCAATGCCACCAGCATTGATTCCACCAAGCTGAAGAAGAAATACCCGGACATTGCTTCCGAGTGTTCCAAGACCACCGCCAAGGCCGGTTATGTGAAGATCACCCTGAAAGGGGATAAGTCATGAGTTGCCGGGGCTTTGAACCTGTTTGCACCAATAATGAACTTCGGGAGTATTTCAGCGCCAAGGGCCTGACCTATGACAGCATTGATGAAGGTGATATTTTGATCCTTTGCATGATGCTTCAGAAGGAATTGAAGAAATCCAATAAGGCTGGTGAAACTTCCGTCACCATGACTTTAAGCAAACGGGTTGACATGAAGAAGGCCACCAACGGCCACATTACCGAGTGTTACATCTACATGAACGCCCACTATTTCACCCGGCGTGAATGTATCAGCTTCAACCGGGATGGGTGGATTGGCTTTGCTGGATGGGCCGATGATGGCAACACTAACCCGTTGCGCCGTGCCTTCCTTGCATGGTGTGACTATTTGGCGGAAGGTGGTGGGGCCGATGGCAAGGGATGAAGTGTGGGATGCCCTAAAAAATCATGCCAAACAGGTTCATTCAGAACGGGTTGCAAAGAACCCCGACCGGATCGCCTATGCCATTCAGCAGTTTGAAGCCCACGGCATTGAATACCAACTGAAGAATGAGCAAACCGGACATTTCCATTGTTGGCGGAAGTCTGATGATAAACTGTTCCAATTCTACGCTGGAACGGGTAAAATTCAGGGCTTCACCCAAGTCAGAGGTATTCACAGCCTGATTCAGATGTTGGAGGGGTGAGCCGATGGCCGGTGAAAAAAACTTTGAAAATCGCCTGAAGAAATGGCTGGAAGCTGAAGGGATATATCCCTTGGGTGAACCTGTTGACCACATGAGCGCCCCGCCCTGTGGCTTCTATGAAAAGCGTTGGGGTGGAAGCCGGTATGTGAAAAGCGGCCTTCCCGATATGCGGATCACCGTGAAGGGCATTGCCCTTGAAGTGGAGCTGAAGGCCACCGATGGAACCCCATCTGTGCTTCAGAAGCGTAATATTCGCCAAATCAATAATAGCGGCGGAATAGCAATGGTGCTATACCCACAAGGGTTTGACACATTCAAAGACATAATAAAGGGGGTGAAATCGTGTCCACAAGATTTTCCCATAGCCGGGTTGAAGTGTTTAATCGTTGCCCATTCAAATATCGGTTGCGATATGTTGATGGATTAGACACGATCCCGAACACGGATGCGGACAATGCCCTGATCCTTGGCACCGCCCTTCACACCGGCATTGAAGAAGGAGTTGAACAGGCCCTTGAGTTCTACCAGAACAGTTTTCCGGTGCTGACGGATGACCATATCAACGAAATGATCAAGCTGGAAGCCATGATCCCCAAGGCAAAGGCCATGTTGCCGCCCGGTGGTTCCTTTGAATTGCCCATTGGGAACGCTGATTTCATCGGCTTCATGGATTATCTGGTTCCCGTGGGGAAGGGCCTGAAGCTGGATGGCCTGATCACCGGTGAAGATTTGGATGAATTTGAAGCGTTTGATCTGTACGATTTCAAGTATTCCAACAACGCCAAGAACTACGCCGTTTCCGGTCAGCTTCACGAATACAAGTATTGGTATGAACTGACCCATCCGGGCCACCGGATCAGAAATATGTATTTCCTGATTGTTCCCAAGCCCAAGATCAGGCAGAAAAGCACCGAAACCCTTTCCCAATTCCGTGACCGCTTGCAAGCGGCCTTGAAAGATGCTGAACCAACGCTGATGCCGGTTCAGTACAACCCCATGAAGATTGTGGACTTCCTGACCGATGTGAAGCACATGGTTGAAGCCACAGACTTTTCCAAGAACCCAAACCATTTTTGTGGATGGTGTGAGTATGAAGAATATTGTCAGAAAGGATGGGATTATATGTTACTTCCCAAGAATGAACGCCGTGATCTGAACGCCACCAAGAAGAAGGTTGTGTGGCTTTACGGCGCACCCTTCAGCGGCAAAACCTTCTTTGCCAATCAGTTCCCCGATCCCCTGATGTTGAACACGGATGGCAACATCAAGTTTGTGGATGCCCCCTATATCGCCATTCGTGACACCGTTACGGTGGAAGGCCGTATCACCAAGCGAAAGTTGGCCTATGAAGTGTTCATGGATGCCGTGGCCGAACTGGAAAAGAAACAGAACGATTTCCGAACCATCGTGGTTGACCTTCTGGAAGATGTTTATGAATCGTGCCGGGTTTACATCTGTGACCGTCAGGGCTGGAAGCATGAATCTGATGATTCCTTCCGTGCGTGGGATATGGTCAGAAGTGAGTTCTTGAACACCCTGAAGCGGCTGGTAAATCTGGACTATGAAAACATTATCCTGATCAGCCATGAGGACAGAAGCCGTGACCTGACCCGCAAGGGCGGCGATAAGATCAGTTCTATCAAGCCGAACCTTCAGGATAAGGTGGCAAATAAGGTGGCCGGTATGGTTGATCTGGTGGCCCGTATCGTGGCGGACGATGATGAACGGGTGCTGTCTTTCAAGACTTCTGAAGTGATCTTCGGCGGTGGCCGTTTGACTGTCCGTGATAAGGAAATCCCGCTGACCTATGACGCTTTCTGTGAAGTCTACGAGGAAGCCAACCAGAAGGCCGCAGGAGCCGTGAAGCGTGGCGGCAATACCCCGGCTACCCCCACGCCTGAAACCACCGACACGCCCACCACAGCGCCCAGCAGACGGGGCAGAAAGGCCAAGACTGAAACCCCGCCCCCGGCTGATAACTATGATCCGGCTGAAGATGCGGCAAAGGCGGCTTGTGGTGATCCTGATGGAACTTGGACACCGGGCGGCGGTGAAAAGGATGATTCTGTTTCTGTTGCTGAACCGGCCACCGGTGACACCCCGCCTTGGAACGATCTTCCCAAATGCCCGGACGGTGAACGCATTTTCAAACAGCATGACCAGAACCCGGAAATCCCCCTTTGCCCGTCCATTGACGCTGGCCACCGTTGCCACAAGGAAGGTGGCCCCGATGGTTGCCCCCTGTGGGATCGCCCCAAGGCCCCGGCAGAGGAAGCCGCACCCAAGACGGATGCCAACCCGCCCCGCCGTACCCGGAAGAAGCGTGAAGAATAATGGCTGATGTGCTGATGATTGCCGGGAAGCCTGAAACCATCTTCAATGCCCGTGATTTTGAATATCTGGTTGAAAAACACATGGGCTATGAAGCGGCCAAGTATTTCCGGGAATACGCTGAAAAGGCTGATGAAGAAGTCAGATCGGCCAAGGCCGGTGAGAACACAGACCTTGCTTCCTATGAAGCTGACCTTGAAAGCAATCACAGAGCCTTTCAGGACATTCAGACGGAAGCCGCAGTTATCACGGGTGTTCTTCAAGAAAAACGGATAAACCGTGAGAAGATCGCCCATGCAGTAAGGGAAATTGGAAAAATTCTTTCCAACCAAATATAAAAACAACATTTTTGGAGGTAAAAAACTATGGCTATTGATTTTGACAAGATTGATCGTTCCGTTGATCTGAAGGGCCTTCAGGCCGATGTGGAGGATGCCAAGAAAAACGGCGGCGGTGATTTCCCCACCATCCCCGCTGGCAAGTATGAAGTGAAGCTGGAAAGCATGGAGATCAAAGGCACCAAGGCCGATCCCAACCGCCCCATGCTGGCCGTGTCCTTCAAAATCCTGTCCGGTGAATTCAAAAACCAGCGCCTTTTCATGAACCGTGTCCTTTACGGCACCAAGAATGACAAGAACATGATCGCTTCCGCTATGGGCTTCCTTGAAAAGCTGGATTCCGGTGTTCCTGTCAGCTTCACCAGCTACAAGCAGTTTTCCCAGCTTGTTCTTGATGTGGCGGAAGCCATTGATGGAAACTTGGAATATGCGGTGGACTACGATGATTCCCGCTTCAATTCCATCACCGTTGAAGAAGTTTTCGAGGTTGAAAACTGACCAAAGATTTTTTATAATCAAATCGAGCACATATAGTGCTTGATATGGTTTTGAACCTTAACTTTCAAGCACAAAATGTGGGGCTTCGGCCCCACAATGGCCCCAAGTGAAAGCCTTCCCGTGGCGGGGCTGATAAGGCGGAAACGCTGACCGATTTCACAAAAGCTGAAAGGATGTGAGTTGATGATCTTCTATGATTTTGAGGTTTTCCGGTATGACTGGCTGGTTGTCCTGATCGACCTGAACGCCCGAAAAGAAACCGTGATTATCAACGATCCCGACAAGCTGAAACACTTCTATGAGGAACACAAGGGTGTGATTTGGGCCGGTTACAATTCCCGGAACTATGATCAGTACATCCTAAAGGCCATTCTGTGTGGGTTTGATCCAAAGCCTGTGAATGATTGGATCATTGCAGAAAATAAACCCGGTTACAGATATTCAAGCCTGTTCAGGGAATACCCGCTGATCAATTATGATGCGATGCCGAACCCGCCAATCAGCCTGAAGGCGCTGGAAGCGTTCATGGGCCATTCCATAAAAGAAACTTCTGTTCCCTTCGACATTGACCGGCCTTTGACTGAAGCAGAGTTGGCCGAAACGGTTAAATATTGCCGCCATGATGTGGAACAGACGGTGGAAGTGTGGCTACGGCGGAAGGAAGATGAATTTGATGCCCAAATGTCACTTGTGAAGGCGTTCCACCTTCCCATTTCTGACATTGGCCGCACCAAAGCACAGCTTTCCGCCAAAATCCTTGGGGCCGTTCAAAGGGAACACAATGATGAATTTGAAATTGAGTTCCCGCCCAGCTTGCGGATCGAAAAATACACGGAAGTTTTGAATTGGTACAAGAACCCCTTGAACCGTGATTATTCCAAAACCCTTGAACTGGATGTGGCCGGGGTTCCCCATGTGTTCGCTTGGGGTGGCCTTCACGGGGCCATTCCCAAATATCACGGGGAAGGTTGGTTTGTCAATGTGGATGTGGCTTCCTATTACCCGTCTTTGATGCTGGTTTATAAGTGGCTTTCCCGTAATGTTCACGATCCTTCCAAGTATGCGGAAATCTACCACACCCGCCTGAAGCTGAAGGCGGAGAAGAACCCCATGCAACAGCCTTACAAGATTGTTCTAAACAGCACCTATGGCGCTATGAAGGATAAGCACAATGCCATGTATGATCCCCGGCAAGCCAACAATGTTTGTGTGGGCGGTCAGCTTCTTCTTCTGGATTTGATTGAACGGCTGGAAGATCATTGTGAAATCATCCAGAGCAACACGGATGGTATTTTGGTCAAACTTCGCCGGTATGAAGATTTTGAAATGCTGGACGATCTGTGTTGGGAGTGGGAGCAAAGAACCGGGATGCGCCTTGAATTTGATGAATTTCAAAAGGTGTATCAGAAGGATGTGAACAATTACATCATTGTTCCTTCCGGGCCGCTTCGTGACGAAAAAGGGAAACCCCGCTGGAAGTGCAAGGGTGCCTATGTCAAAAAGCTGTCCGATCTGGATTATGACCTTCCCATTGTCAACCGGGCCATTGTGAACTATTTCCTTCAGGGGATCAGCCCGGAAACAACCATCATGGAATGTTCTGATCTTCGAGATTTTCAGAAAGTTGTGAAGGTGTCCAGCAAGTACAAATATGCCCTTTATTCCCCGGTGATTACGGAAGCCAAGATCAGGGATGAAAAAGGCCGTTCCAAGAAAATCACCCGCTTCAGCGGCGGTGAGGTTCAGACGGATAAAACCTTCCGGGTGTTCGCTTCCAAGGATCAGAGCAAGGGCGGAATCTTTAAGGTTTCCGGGAAAATCGTCAAGGGCCGGGAAAAGAACCCTGAAAAGTTCGGCAACACCCCGGATCATTGTTTCTTCATCAATGATGATGTGACCAACCTTCCTATCCCGGATGAACTGGACAAGCAATATTACATTGATGTTGCTTGGGATCGGTTGAAAGATTTCGGGGTGGAACGATGAACAATAAAACCTTTCGGGGGGGGGAGCGTTGAAGCATGGAACTGTTTAGGGGCTATGTGCCTACCAGAAATAAACAATGCCTTGAAAAGTTCAAAGGCGTTGAAAAACTGAAAACCCGTTCAGAAGTCCAAGACCTTGATGAATACGCCGGTATTCTTGGGGAAGAAACCATCCTGATTGATGTGGATGATGCGGAAACATCTGAACTTCTGTTCAGAATGGTTCAGGATTTAGAACTGAAGTGCAGAGTGTACGCCACCACACGGGGAAAACACTTCTTGTTCAAGAACTGTGGTGTTAAAAAAAGCTGGACGAAATGCACCTTGGCCGTGGGTATCACCACGGATGGAAAGGTTGGAGCCAATAACAGCTATGAAATCTTGAAGTCCGGTGGCGTGGAACGGCCCATTCTGTATGACTTCCCGGAAGGGGAGATTCAGGAACTTCCCAAGTGGCTGACCCCGGTGAAAAGCAACTATGATTTCCCGAACCTTGGTGAAGGTGATGGGCGGAACCAAACCCTGTTCAACTACATTCTGACCCTTCAGAGTGACGATTTTACCAAGGAAGAAGCCCGTGAATGTATCAGGCTGATTAACCGTTATGTGCTGAAGAAGCCCCTTTCCGACAAGGAACTTGATGTGATCCTTCGGGATGATGCCTTCAAGAAAACATCCTTCTTCCGGGATAAAACCTTCCTGTTTGATAAGTTCGCCACCTACCTAAAGAACAACAACCATATTGTGAAGATCAATAACCAGCTTCACATTTACAAAGATGGTATCTATGTTTCCGGTGCCGGTGAGATTGAAGGGGCCATGATCAAGCTGATCAGCAACCTGAAACGGGCGTGGCGTTCGGAAGTCCTGTCCTATCTGGAAATCATGATTGAGGAAAACACCAAGGCCACCAACCCGAATATCATTGCTTTCAGCAACGGCCTTTACAATATCCGGGATGGTTCCTTCAAAGAGTTCACCCCGGATGTGGTCATTACAAATAAAATCCCGTGGCCGTACAACCCCGCCGCCCATGATGATCTGTTGGATCATACCCTGAACCGGCTGGCCTGTGATGATCCTGAAGTCCGGGCCTTGCTGGAAGAAATGGTGGGCTATTGTATGTACCGCCGCAATGAACTTGGCAAAGCCTTCATCCTGATTGGCGATAAGAGCAACGGCAAATCCACCTTTCTTCATGTGGTGAAGAACCTTCTTGGGGATCAGAACATTGCTTCCCTTGACCTGAAGGAATTGGGCGATAGGTTCAAAACCGCTGAACTGTTCGGCAAGCTGGCGAACATCGGTGATGATATTGGTGATGAATTTATTGCCAATGCTTCCGTGTTCAAGAAGCTGGTCACGGGTGATCGGGTGAATGTGGAGCGCAAAGGCCAAGATCCTTTTGAGTTCAACAATTATTCCAAGTTCCTGTTCAGCGCCAACAATATCCCCCGTATCAAGGACAAAACCGGAGCCGTTCAGCGGCGTTTGGTGATCGTTCCCTTCGATGCCAAGTTCACCCCCAATGATGCAGACTTCCGCCCATTCATCAAGGATGAACTGTGTGAACAGGGTTCAATGGAATATCTGGCCTTGCTTGGCCTTCAGGGGTTGAAGCGGGTTCTTGGGAACGCACAGTTCACCACTTCCAGCAGAGTTCAGGGGCAGTTGGACGAATATGAGGAAAACAACAACCCCATTATTGGGTTCATCAATGAAGTGGGCCTTGACGGGATTGAAAATGAAGCCACCGATTCCGTGTATCGCCGGTATAAGGAATATTGCATTGCAAACAACTTCCAAGCCCTTTCCAAGATTGAGTTTTCCCGGCAAATCACAAAACGCTGTGGCTTCACAACGCTTCCCAAGTGGATCAGAAACCGGAAAGCCCGTGTATTTGTGAAAGGCGGTGACGCAGAATGAAAGTTCTTGAATTATTTGCTGGAACCCGTTCTATTGGACGGGCCTTCGCAGGGGGGGGCATGATGTGTATTCCATTGAATGGGATGATAGCTTCCCGGATATATCGTGGTACATGGATATTTCAAAAATCACTTCCGCCGACATTTTAGAACGGTTCGGGAAGCCTGATGTTATATGGGCTTCCCCGGATTGTACCACTTATAGCATAGCTGGTATTTCCCATCATCGGATTCAAGAGCCAAATGGGAACTTGGCCCCGGTTTCAGAATATGCCAAGTTCTGTGATGCCCTAAACCGCCATGTTCTGAAACTGATTTCAGAACTTCAGCCCACATTCTGGTTCATAGAGAATCCCCGTGGAGGGATGCGAAAAATGGACTTCATGAAAGGCTTGCCCCGCTACACCCTTACTTACTGCCAATACGGTGATATGAGAATGAAACCCACGGATATTTTTACAAATCACCCAGCACCCCGGTTCAAGCCGCCGTGTCATAATGGTGATCCGTGCCATGTAGCGGCCCCACGAGGAGCGAGAACAGGAACCCAAGGGCTGAAGAATCATGTTGAACGATCCAGAATTCCGGATGGGTTATGCAACTACATTGTTCAAATCTGTGAAGATGGAATGAACTATAAAAAATTCTTTGAAAAAGCTGGTGATTGAATGGCCCACGAATATTCCAAGTTCAAGAACAAAAACATTCCCTATGCCAAAGTTGGGCGTCGGGTGTTCAATAGTCTGTTTGATGCAGAAACCTTTTGCACCGAACACGGCCTTGATGTCAATTTAGCTATTGAATATCGGGATGATCCTGAATTGAAAAATAACATTCAAACAATCGCCCAATACCAGAAGGCCATTCTTCAGGAATGTTTAGACCGGCTGAAGGCCCGTGCTGAAGCCTTGGTTCAAGAAATCAACCGGTGTAATGCTGATTTGGAAAAGTGCCACCCGCTGGATCGTGGTTTCTTGACGGATCGGCGGAATGAAGCCATTGCAAAGCATACGGGTACAATGGAAGCCCGTGAGATTGTGGCCGGATTGAAAAATAATTTAGAAAGGTTGACTGGTTGGCATGATTAAAGACAGCGGTGAACGCACCGAGTTTGGAACCGGCGCTGTTCGTGATATGCACAGCGGCAAAGGCCGCATGGATTTACTTCCGTGGGAAGCCTTGGTGGAGGTTTCCAAGCATTGTGAAGAAGGGGCCTTGAAGTATGGTGAACGGAACTGTGAAAAAGGTATTCCCATTCACAGCCTGATTGATTCGGCCTTCCGTCACCTTGCCAAGTACATGATAGGGATGGACGATGAACCCCACCTTCGGGCGGCTTGCTGGAATTGCCTGTTCGCCCTTTACATGGAAATCAAGCACCCGGAACTTCAGGATATTCCAGCACGAATGAAGGCCCCGGTTCCCCAAATTCCCAAAATCAAGGCGGCTTCGGAGCCGTGCCGCCGATGCAAACACCGTGACCGCTTCGGGGATGAATTTCCCTGTGATGAATGTGTTCACAGACAGAATGGCACCAATGATATGTTTTACCCGGCAGATTGTAAGGAGGATGCAGAACAATGAAAATTATCAAGCCTGATGTGCAGTTCATCACCCCGATTGATGGGGCCACTATTCTGAAGCGGCTGGAACAATGTGGCCGTGTCTGCTACAAGTCCGAGGATAAGATCACGGAAGGTTCCGCTGAAAAGTTCGTTGCCGGGATCATCAAGCGTGGGCATGAAGCGGTTCTGGAACATTGTTCCTTTACGGTGAAGTTCATTTGTGATCGTGGGGTTTCTCATGAGATCGTCCGCCACCGGATGGCTTCTTACTGTCAGGAATCCACCCGCTATTGTAATTAACGACAAGGCAATCGGTAAAGTTAATCTTTTTTAATTGAACGTACAT
>ERZ772892.1685-NODE-1685-length-21881-cov-36.923623_pt1 | contig 21881 bp, 15 predicted proteins | sample MGYA00512126_ERZ772892 | MGnify/ENA primary metagenome ERZ772892 (study PRJEB29015, sample SAMEA2737697) | human gut metagenome | biome: human gut; feature: human-associated habitat; material: faeces | place: China | collected 2012 ... | reverse complement strand
CGTAGAGATAGAGAAAAGCAATATAATTATGGTGGGAAGCACCGGTACGGGCAAGACCCTCATGGCGCGCACCATAGCCAAGCTGCTCGATGTCCCCTTCACCATTGTAGATGCCACGGTGTTCACCGAGGCCGGATATGTGGGCGAGGATGTTGAGAGCATACTGAGCCGACTGCTTCAGGTGGCCGACTATGATGTTGAGGCTGCGCAGCGCGGCATCGTGTTCATCGACGAGATAGACAAGATTGCGCGCAAGAGCGACAATCCTTCCATAACACGCGACGTGAGTGGCGAGGGCGTTCAGCAGGGACTGCTCAAGCTGCTTGAAGGCTCGATGGTGAATGTCCCGCCACAGGGCGGGCGCAAGCACCCCGACCAGGAGTATATTCATGTAGACACCAAGAACATTCTGTTTATCTGCGGCGGAGCCTTCGACGGCATCGAGCGCAAGATAGCACAGAGACTCAACACTCATGTGGTGGGCTATAACTCGGTGCAGAACGTGCGCAACATCGACAAGAACGATCTCATGAAATACATCCTGCCGCAAGATCTCAAGTCGTTCGGACTGATACCTGAGATTATCGGTCGTCTGCCGGTGCTGACATATCTCAACCCGTTAGACCGTCAGGCTCTAAGGTCGATACTCGTAGAACCAAAGAACTCCATAATAAAGCAGTATATCAAACTGTTCGAGATGGACGGCATTGAGCTGTCGTTCACAGAGGACTCGCTCGACTTCATTGTCGACAAGGCCATGGAATACAAGCTCGGAGCACGCGGACTGCGCTCTATCGTGGAGAGCGTTATGATGGATGCAATGTTTGAAGTTCCGTCAAAGCGCGTCAAGACATTTGAAGTAACTCTCGACTATGCACGCCAGCAGCTCGAGAAGGCTCACTTCGAAAAGCTGGAGAGTGCTTAAGCCGGCAAGGCTCTTAAATATAAAGTAACATAAAACCGGGAAACTCTGCTTACTAACTATATGAACAAGGAAGTTAATCTTACAGAAAAACTGAAGCAATATTTCGGCTTTGATAAGTTTAAAGGTGACCAGGAAGCCATTATACGCAATCTGCTCGATGGCAAGAACACGTTTGTGCTTATGCCTACCGGAGGCGGAAAGTCGTTGTGTTATCAGTTGCCGTCGCTCATCATGGACGGCACGGCAATAGTGATATCGCCGCTCATTGCACTGATGAAGAATCAGGTTGACGTGATCAACGGCATGAGCGAGAGCGACGGGGTGGCTCATTATCTTAACTCCTCTCTTAACAAGTCGGCCATCGACCATGTTAAGAGCGACATCATGGCTGGCAAGACCAAGCTGCTGTATGTTGCGCCTGAGTCGCTCAAAAAGGAGGATAATGTCGACTTCCTCAAGACTGTTAAGATTTCTTTCTATGCCATAGACGAGGCACACTGTATATCTGAATGGGGACACGACTTCCGTCCTGAATACCGCCGTATACGCCCGATTATCAACGAGATCGGCAATGCCCCGGTGATAGCGCTTACGGCTACGGCCACCGACAAGGTGAGAACGGATATAAAGAAGAGCCTCGGAATACTCGACGCAACAGAGTTCAAGAGTTCGTTCAACCGTCCGAACCTTTATTATGAGGTAAGGCATAAGACGAAGGATATAGACAAGCAGATAGTTAAGTTCATAAGGCAGAACCCCGGCAAGAGCGGCATCATTTATTGTCTGTCGCGCAAGAAGGTCGAAGAACTGGCCGCGGTGCTGCGTGCCAACGATATCAAGGCTGCGGCATATCATGCCGGTCTCGACTCGTCTACACGCTCGGCAACACAGGACGACTTCCTGATGGAGCGCCTCGACGTAATCGTTGCCACTATTGCTTTCGGTATGGGAATAGACAAGCCAGACGTGCGCTTTGTGATTCATTACGACATACCCAAAAGTCTTGAAGGCTACTATCAGGAGACCGGTCGTGCCGGTAGAGACGGTGGGGAAGGCAAGTGTATAGCATTCTACTCATATAAAGACCTCAGAAAACTTGAGAAGTTTATGGAGGGAAAGCCTGTTGCAGAACAGGACATCGGTCGCCAGCTGCTGCAGGAGACAGCCGCATACGCTGAGTCTTCCGTGTGCCGCAGAAAGATGCTTCTGCATTATTTCGGAGAGGTGTACGACAAGGACAACTGCGGCAACTGTGACAACTGCCTGCATCCGAAGACGAAGATTGAGGCCAAGGATGCGCTGCTCGTTGTGCTGCAGGCCATAGCGGCAATAAAGGAGGACTTCAGGACAGACTATGTCATAGACTTTGTTGAAGGAAAAGACAACAACGACATAGTGGCTCACAAGCATGACAAGCTTGACGAGTTTGGCTCGGGTGAGGATATGGACGAAAAACTCTGGAATCCGGTAATACGTCAGGCACTCATTGCAGGATACATCAAGAAGGATGTGGAGAACTACGGCATACTGAAACTTACTGCTGCCGGCAAGAGGTTCATTAAGAATCCTGAGTCGTTCATGATCGTGAAGGACAACGACTTCAACGAAGAGGACGAAGAGGAAGTAAGCGACGGAGCAGGTGCAGCACTCGATCCGATGCTGTATTCCATGCTGAAAGACCTGCGCAAGAAGGTCAGCAGCAAGCATCAGCTGCCGCCTTATGTCATCTTCCAGGATGTGTCGCTGGAGCAGATGGCCACCGTTTATCCTATAACTCTCGAAGAACTTCAGAACATTCAGGGAGTGGGGGCAGGCAAGGCACGCCGCTACGGCAAGGAGTTTGTCGAACTGATAAAGAAACACTGCGAGGAGAACGACATAGAGCGCCCCGAAGACCTGCGTGTGCGTACAGTGGCAAAGAAGTCGGTGCTGAAGGTGAAAATCATACAGAGCATCGACCGGCAGATAGCCCTCGACGACATTGCTGATGCACAGGGCATCGACTTTGAAGACCTGCTAGATGAGGTTGAGGCCATCGTCTACAGCGGAACAAAAATAAACATTGACTACTTCCTAGAGGAAGTGATGGACGACGACCATGTGGACGACATCTACGACTACTTCAAGGAGAGCGAGACCGACGACCTTGAGACTGCCATGGAAGAGCTTGGCGATGATTATAGTGAAGACGAGATCCGTCTGGTTAGAATAAAGTTTATATCAGACATGGGCAACTAATCCTAGGCCGGGACAAGCCGGAACAATGGCGGCTGACATCCTGCGGCTTAGGTACAGATAATAACATAGTTGATGAAAGGTGGCTTTTTGCATTGCGAAAGGCCACCTTTTATCGTGTAATATGCGGCATATTGGCAGACAAAAGACCATGTGTTGCAATGCGCTGTATATCAGGATGTTCCGTGGCCTGACGTCGGTCGCTGTTTTTGTCCAAGCCGGTTGTTGGTGTATGGCTGTATTTTCGTGGCGTATTGAGCGCAGTGTCGTAAGTTTTTTCGCTGAACAGCGTGCAGTGTCAATAGAAGGATGACGGCAAGATTGTAGCAGAAAAAACAAAGACGGATGAAGGAGGTAATGTGCTTGTATGTTTAAACTATATGCGGTCTGTTGGCCGATTTTGTCGACTAAAACATAAAAACCGCCAAACAGTATGCTCAAAAGGCTGCTTTTTAATGTTTTCGGCATGTCGCCGGCCATTGCCGCGGGCTGCGTTAAATAGCATTAATTAGAAAAGAAAATGACGTTTGTGGCGTCTGATATGGATTTTTTTTGCTAAATTTGCACGCAATAAATTTCTAAATAAATATATGTCATCATTTGTTGCAGATAAAATTGTGATGGACGGTCTGACTTTTGACGACGTCCTCTTAATCCCAGCTTATTCGGAAGTACTGCCAAAGACGGTAGAGTTGAAAACCAAGTTCTCGCGCAACATCAGCCTGAACGTTCCTTTTGTTACGGCCGCAATGGACACCGTGACAGAGTCGGCCATGGCTATAGCCATAGCCCGCGAAGGCGGTATCGGCGTTATACACAAAAACATGTCGATAGAGGAGCAGGCACGCCAGGTTGCCATTGTTAAGCGTGCAGAGAACGGTATGATTTACGACCCTGTTACAATCCGCCGCGGTTCTACCGTAAGAGAGGCTCTGGCCATGATGGCAGAATATCATATCGGTGGTATTCCTGTCGTTGATGACGAAAACCATCTGGTAGGTATCGTTACAAACCGCGACCTGAGATTCGAGCGCACTCTCGACCGTAAGATCGACGAGGTAATGACAAGCGAGAATCTTGTAACGACTAACATCCAGACAGACCTTACAGCTGCGGCTGCCATTCTGCAGGAAAACAAGATAGAGAAGCTGCCCGTTGTTGACAACGACAACAAACTGGTAGGACTTATCACATATAAGGACATCACCAAGGCTAAGGACAAGCCTATGGCATGCAAGGATGCCAAGGGACGTCTGCGCGTTGCTGCCGGAGTAGGCGTTACAGCTGATACGCTCGACCGTATGCAGGCTCTTGTTGACGCCAATGCCGATGCTATCGTGATAGACACAGCTCACGGACATTCTAAATATGTAATCGAGAAACTTGTTGAGGCTAAGCACTCATTCCCCGGTGTAGACATCGTTGTGGGTAACGTGGCTACAGGCGCTGCTGCCAAGATGCTCGTTGATAACGGTGCCGACGCCGTAAAGGTAGGTATCGGTCCGGGCAGTATCTGTACTACACGTGTCGTTGCCGGTGTGGGCGTTCCTCAGCTCAGCGCTGTTTATGACGTGGCTTGCGCCCTCGAGGGTACAGGCGTTCCTCTCATTGCCGACGGCGGTCTGCGCTATTCAGGCGATGTTGTCAAGGCTCTTGCAGCCGGCGGATATTGCGTCATGATCGGTTCGCTGGTAGCCGGAACAGAAGAGAGCCCCGGCGACACAATAATCTTCAACGGACGTAAGTTCAAAAGCTATCGCGGAATGGGCAGTCTCGAGGCCATGGAGAACGGATCTAAGGACCGCTACTTCCAGTCAGAGACTAAGGATGTTAAGAAACTTGTGCCCGAAGGCATTGCCGGCCGCGTTCCTTATAAAGGCACTCTGCAGGAGGTTATCTATCAGCTCGTGGGCGGTCTGCGCTCAGGTATGGGCTACTGTGGAGCCAACGACATACAGGCACTTCATAATGCCAAATTCGTGCGCATAACAAATGCAGGCGTGCTCGAGAGCCATCCTCACGACATCTCTATCACAAGTGAGGCTCCCAACTACTCACGCCCTGAATAACCGGCATGTATAGAGGCTCGCATGTGAGCCGAGATGAGTATTATTTAAATACCGCAATATTAAGAAATGAAATCTTTTAAGCTTTTTGTAGCCATGCTCCTCTGTGGGAGCATGGCTCTTGCTCAGCACGACGATCCCGTTGTAATGAAAATCAACGGGGTGCCAGTGACACGCTCTGAGTTTGAGTATTCATATAATAAGAACAATTCTGACGACGTAATCGACAAGAAGACTGTTGACGAATACGTCGACTTGTTTGTCAATTACAAACTTAAGGTCGCAGCAGCCTATGACGCCAAGCTCGACACGCTCAGCTCGTTTAAGAAAGAGTTTGCCATGTATCGCGACCAGCAGGTACGTCCGTCGTTTGTCAACGATTCTGACATCGTGGCCGAGGCACGCCTGGTTTACGACAAGACAAAGGAGCGTATCGGCGAGCGCGGACTGATAAAGCCTGCACACATACTTATATATGTTGAGCAGAAAGCCCCTGCTGAGAAGCTTGAGAAGGCACGCCTGCGCGCCGACTCGCTTTACAACGTGCTGAAAGGCGGAGCCGACTTCGCCGAGCTTGCCAAGAAATATTCGCAGGATCCGGGTTCGGTCAAGAACGGAGGAGAATTGCCCTGGCTTCAGCCCGGACAGACGCTCAAGGAGTTTGAAGATGCAGCTTATGCTCTGAAAACCGGCGAAATGAGCAAACCGGTGCTCTCACCTGTGGGCTATCACATCATTCTCATGAAGGACCGCAAGGCATTTGAGCCGTTCGACACGCTGAAGACAGATATCATACGCTTTATCGAGGCACGCGGCGCACGTGAGAGAATTGTTGACAAAAAGCTTGAAGAACTTGTAAAAGAGTCTGACGGAAAACTTACCAAAGAGAACATCCTCGAGGCAAGGGCCGAAGAGATGGCAAGCAAGGACTCTGACCTGAAGAATCTTATCAAGGAATATCACGACGGACTCTTGCTTTATGAGATAAGCAACCGCATGGTGTGGGACAAGGCCGCAAAAGACGATGCCGGACTTGCCGCATATTTCAAGAAGAACAAAAAAAGATATTATTGGGACGAACCCAGATACAAGGGTATGGTATACCACGTCAAGCAGAATGAAGACGTAGAGGCTGTTAAGAACTGCGTGAAGGATGTTCCGTTTGACGAATGGGCTGAGAAACTGCGCGTTACGTTCAACAACGACTCTGTGTTGAGAATACGCGTCGAGAAAGGTATATTCAAGGCCGGCGACAACGCATTCATTGACAAGATGGTGTTTAAGAAAGACACCGTGGTTACTCCGGTCAAGAACTTCCCTATCGATGCTGTTTACGGAAAGATACTTAAGCGTAAGCCCGAAAGCTACGAGGATGTTCGCGGACAGGTTACGGCCGACTATCAGGACCAGCTGGAGAAGCAGTGGGTGGCCGACCTCAGAAAGAAATATCCCGTGGAAGTATATTATGATGTGTTGAAAACAGTAAATAATCATTCTAAATAATGAGATCTAGAAGCAAAACAGCCTTATGGGCCGTAGTATCGATGGTGTTCTTTGCCACTGTAAGCGCGCGGCCTTTACAGGGTGGCGACGATAAAGACGTTGCAAAAACCGACTCGGTTGCAAAGGTTGACACCGTTGATTCTGCCGATCCGGCAAGCGTGGTCGACGAGGTTATATGGGTTGTCGGTGACGAGCCAATACTCTTGTCTGACGTCGAAATGGCCCGTATGCAGGCCGAGATGGAAGGCGTCAAGTGGGAAGGTGATCCCGACTGCACCATTCCTGAGCAGTTGGCCGTGCAGAAGCTGTTCTTGCATCAGGCTGCAATAGACAGTATCGAGGTCAGCGAGTCTGAGGTGGCTCAGAGTGTTGAGCATCAGATAAGCGCATGGCTTCAGATGGTCGACGGCAACAAGGAACGTCTGGAGGAGTATAAGAGAAAGAGTCTTGCTGAACTGCGAATATCACTTCACGATGACTTCAAAGACCGTCTTCTCATTGAAAGAGAACGCGAGAAGCTCGTTGAGGACATCACAGTTTCGCCTGCCGATGTGCGTCGATATTTCAGCGAATTGCCTGAAGACAGTATCCCTATGGTTCCGACAGAGGTTGAAGTACAGATTATAACACGTACTCCGAAAGTGGAGCAGGCCGAAATAGACCGTATAAAGAACGAACTTCGCAATTACACCGAGATGGTCACCAGCGGCCAGACTTCTTTCACGGCATTGGCAAAGCTTTATTCGGAAGATCCGGGTACAGCCCGTATGGGTGGCGAATTTCCTGATTATGTAGGCCGAGGCATGCTTGATCCGGCTTTCGCTAACGTGGCTTTCAACCTTACAGACCCGAAGAAGATATCTAAAATCGTAGAGACCGACTTCGGATATCATATCATCCAGCTTATAGACAAGCGAGGCGACAAGATTAAGGTAAGACATATCCTTCTTAAGCCTAACGTTTCTAATGAGGCTATCGAGACAGCTTCAATGCAGCTTGACTCTATAGCAGACGAGATACGTGCGGGCAAATTCACCTTCGAGCAGGCTGCGTCATTCCTGTCTGACGATAAGGATACCCGCAACAACAACGGTCTGATGGCCAACACCACCGAGTCAGGACGTACAAGTAAGTTCCAGCTCCGCAATCTGCCTTCAGAGATAGCACGTGTGGTAGACACACTGAAGGTTGGTGAGGTGTCGGCTCCTTTCCAGATGATTAATGAGAAAAACGGTAAGCTAGTTTGTGTCGTCGCAAAGCTGAAGAGCCGCGTGGAGATGCACAGGGCTACGATAACCGAAGATTTTCAGACGATGAAGAACATCGTGCTTGCCAAGCGCAAGGAAGAGTTCATAAAAGACTGGATAAAGGATAAGATAAAGAATACGTATATACGAATAAACGATCGTTATAAGAATTGTAACTTTGAATATCAAGGTTGGGTTAAATGACAACAAACAATAGAATAAAAGTCTTATTCAGCGGGCATAGGATACTGATTGTGGTACTCCTGTGCCTGTTTGGACTTAGTGTGGTCCAATCACGCCAGCCGAATAAGAAGAAACCGCGCAAGAGTACAAACGAGCGCGTCTATCTTGTTCATGCCGATGTTACCAATTATGACATGTTCGGCGACAACCCTACGGCCCAGGTGCTTAAGGGGCGTGTGGCATTCAGGCATAATGGTGCGCGCCTGTTCTGTGACAGTGCGTATCTTTATCAGGAGTCAAACTCGTTTAAGGCTTTCGGACATGTGAAGATGTATCAGGGAGACACCCTCTCGCTGTTCAGCGACTATGCCTATTATGACGGCAACGACCAGATGGCAGAGGCACGCTACAATGTTGTGCTGAAGCATAGGGGCACTACGCTTTACACCGACAGTCTTAACTATGACCGTCTTTACGGCATCGGATATTTCTTTGAGGGCGGAAAGATGGTCGACAAGAAGAACGTATTGGTTTCTGACTGGGGCGAATATGACACGGAAACACGCAACGCCGTGTTCAATTATAATGTAAATCTGAAGAATCCTAAGTTTGTTCTTACCACAGATACGCTCCATTATGACACACGTACTTCAATGGCGCATATCGTTGGACCGTCGAAAATCACTTCGGGAAAGAGCACGATATATACATCTCAGGGATATTATGACACCAATAAGGAGAAAGCCCGCCTATACGGACGGTCGCGTCTTACCAACAACGGTAAGGAACTTACGGGCGACAGCCTGTTCTATAACGAAAAGACAGGTATAAGTCAGGGCTTTCATAATGTTGTGTACAAGGATTCGCTTAACAAGAATCAGTTGAACAGCAACTACTTCTGGTATAATGAAAAGACAGGTTTTGCCTTCGCAACAGACAGCGCCGTGATGATGGATTTCTCTCAGCGTGACACGCTTTATCTGCATTCTGACACGATGAAGGTTTACACCTTTAACATAAACACTGACTCTGTTTATCGTGTGGCCCATTGTTATAATAAGGTAAGGGCGTTCAGACCGGATGTTCAGGCCGTTTGCGACTCTCTGATTTACAACACGAAAGACTCGTGTCTCATAATGTATAAAGACCCGATAACATGGAATGCTAACCGCCAGCTGTTAGGTGAGGTAATCGAGGTGTTCATGAAAGACTCGACCATTGACCGCGCACATGTTATAAATCAGGCTCTTTCGATAGAGCAGTTGCCCGACAGCATCCATTTTAATCAGATATCTTCGAGAGAGATGTTCGGATATTTTGAAAATGGAGAAATACGCAAGACCGAGGCGATAGGCAACGTGCTTGCCGTGTATTACCTTGAAGAAGACAAGGACAGCTCGCTCACCAACATGGCATATATTGAGACGGATACGATGCGTATGTTCATGAGAAACCGACAGTTGGAAACTCTTTGGACATGCAAGAGCCAGAATGTTATGTATCCTATCACACAGACGCCCGTGGCAAAGTCTAAACTGCCGTCGTTTGCATGGTTTGACTATGTCAGGCCGCTTGACAAGAATGACATATTCGTATGGCGCGGCAAGAAGAGCGGCACAGAGCTAAAGAACATTCCGCGCCGTTCGGCACCGTTGCAGCATATAAGTTCCGGCTCTGTTGTTTCTGTTGAAAGTGAAGTTAAGCCTGTTGCAGGCGCAGAACAGTCGAAGCCGGCTGATGGAGCGGACGCAAAGCAAACATCGTCTGCAGATGGCGCGTCAGAAAAACAGAAAACGGCTGGTTCACCGGAAAGTAAGCCGGAATCTGCTCCAGTTCCTGCATCCGACAGCGTAAAGGATTCTGACGTTCAGACTGCGCCGGGTGGAGAAACAAAAACAGAGGCCAAGACCGATGTTGAGCTAAAAGACAACAAATAAGCTTATGGGACTGTTCAAGCAGCGCAGACCGCGTGGGTTTCAGCATCAATACCTGTATGCTGATGAACGTAAGGATGTATTGAAGGATGTGGAGGAACGTGCGAAACGGGAGCTTGGTGTGACAGACGACAAAGGCAAGTCAAGCCATGAAGACCGCATAAGAGGCGCTTTCCTTAACGCTACGAAATATGCAAGGCGCCGCAGCGAACGGCGTTTGTCCGGCGGATTCATCCTTAGTACGGGTGTCATCCTGCTGCTGATTGTCCTGCTTGTTGTAGTTTGGAAGTTTTTGCTTTATTTTAATTAGTTGAAAAATCATGAGTGACATTATACAGCTTCTGCCTGATTCTGTGGCAAATCAGATTGCTGCGGGTGAGGTTATACAGCGTCCGGCATCTGTAATCAAGGAACTTGTTGAAAATTCTGTTGATGCCGGAGCAGATACGATTAAGGTCCTGGTTACCGATGCAGGGCGCACTTCGATACAGGTGATAGACAACGGCAAGGGCATGTCTGAAACCGATGCGCGCCTGTCGTTTGAACGTCATGCAACATCAAAGATACGCCAGGCAAGCGACCTGTTTGCTCTTCATACAATGGGATTCCGTGGCGAGGCACTTGCATCTATCGCTGCCGTGGCCCAGGTTGAACTGAAGACACGCACTGCAGATGACGAACTCGGAACGCATATCACTATTTCCGGCTCTAAGGTTATGGCCCAGGAGCCTGTTTCATGTCCTATAGGAAGTAACTTTTCTGTAAACAATATATTCTTCAACGTCCCTGCAAGACGTAAATTCTTGAAGTCTAACTCTACGGAACTTAATAACATTCTTGCTGCTTTTGAGCGTATTGTGCTTGTTTATCCGCAGATAAACTTTACGTTCCATAGCAACGGCGTGGAGATGTTCAACCTGCGTAAAGGCAGCCTGAGACAGCGTATAGTAGATGTGTTCGGCAAGAAACTCAATCACGACATACTGCCCGTTAACGTAGAGACAACGGTATGCAATATCTCGGGATTTGTCGGCAAGCCCGAAGCCGCACGTAAGAAATGCTCTCATCAGTATTTCTTTGTCAACGGGAGATATATGAAGCATCCGTATTTTCATAAGGCCGTGCTTACGGCTTTCGACCGCCTTATACCTATGGGCGAGCAGGTGCCTTATTTCATTTACTTCGATGTCAATCCCGAAGACATCGATGTGAACATCCATCCTACAAAAACCGAGATAAAGTTTGAGAATGAGCAGACTATATGGCAGATACTTATGGCTGCCGTTAAAGACTCTCTCGGCCGCTTTAATGATGTTCCTTCGATAGACTTCGACACTGAAGGAAGGCCGGATATACCGGTGTTCGACCCCTCTGAGGGCGGCACTTCAGCTCCCAAACTTGACTTTAATCCGGAGTATAATCCTTTCAAGGAGACGTCAGCAGGCAGTGTGCCATTAAACCGTAGAACGGTTCCAGATTCATGGGAAACGCTCTATGAAGGAGTGAGCGGCGGCGAAGAGCAAAGCATCTTTATGCCAGATGTAGCCCAGCCTGAACAGGAAGGAACGATAATCTCGGGCGGAGGCAGCGTTATAGACGAGAAGTCACCTGCACACTATCAATATAAGGGAAAGTATATCATGACTGCCGTTAAGTCTGGTTTGATGGTTATCGACCAGTACCGTGCCCATGTGCGCATACTTTATGAACGCTATCTTTCGCAGATTAACGGAAAGGGATGCAGCTCGCAGCAGATATTGTTCCCGGAGATGATACAGTTTTCTCCTTCCGAAACCGTGATTATAGATAAGATAAGCAACGAAATAGCCAATATTGGTTTCGACCTCGCTTCTCTTGGAGGCGGCAGCTACTCGATAAACGGAATTCCTGCCGGACTTGAAGACGTTGACTATGTAAAGCTATTGAAGAATATAGTGGATGATTTTATTGAAACCGGAATAGGGCCGACGGAAGGAATAAACAGCGCACTGGCACTGCAATTGGCAAAAAGTGCAGCCATCCCTTACGGACAAGTGCTCGACAATGCAGAGATGGAAAGCATTGTGAACGAACTGTTTACGTGCTCAAACGTAAACTACACTCCTGACGGCAAGCCTGTGATAGGCATGCTTAAGCAACATGACATTGATAGTTTGTTCTGTTGACACGTTTTTATAATAGTTTATATTATTTTCTGTAAATGTGAAAATAAAATTACAAAAAACGTGTTTAATTGAAAAATATTGCTATCTTTGCAATTGAAGATAAGCTTTGTATATAAAGGCATTTGACATATTTTTATTGATTGTTTAATATTAAGAGTTATGAAAAAGTTATTAATTGTATTACTTTTAGCAGGTGCTTCTGTTGCCTCAATGGCGCAGGAGAACGACGCTACTGAAAAGTACAGCGTTGCTACAAATTCGTTCTGGAGCAACTGGTTTATTCAGGCCGGTGCTGAATGGAACGCTTGGTATGGTAATTATGAAGATGGCAGAGGCTGGTCAAAGAGCCCCTTCAAGAAATTCCGTTCTAACCCTGGAGCTTCTATCGCCATCGGTAAATGGTTCACACCTGGAATAGGTCTCCGTACAAAGCTGCAGGGAATCTGGGGTAAGGCTGTTTACAGCGATCAGAACAAAGGCAACGGCAACAAGTATTGGATCTTGAATGAGCAGGTAATGTTCAACCTCAGCAATATGTTCTGTGGCTACAATCCTGACCGTGTATGGAACTTCATACCTTTCGCAGGTGCCGGTGTTGGCCGTTCTTGCACATATAACAGATATGCAATGGGCTGGTCAGTAGGTATCTTGAACGAGTTCTGGGTAAGCAGAAAGGTTGCCATCAACTTCGAACTTGGTTGGAACCGCATGGAGAGCGACATCTGCGGTATGCCGGCCGATATGGGCGATGGCTTCCTGATGAACCATCCTAACAACGTTTATGCAGAGGTTGGTATCACTTACAACGTAGGTAAGGGCACATGGAACAAAGTTCCTGATGTAGACGCCATCAAGGCTCTTTCACAGTCACAGCTCGACGCTCTCAATGCTCAGCTGGCAGACGAGAAGGCAGAGAACAGCCGTCTGAAGAACGAGCTTGCAAACAGAACTGCTACTGCAACAACAAAGGTTGAGAAAGAGTATATAACAAATCCTGTTTCTGTATTCTTCAACATCAACAAGTCTACAATCGCTTCAAGAAAAGACCTTGTTAACGTTAAGAATCTTGCAGACTATTCTAAGGACAACAACGCTAAGTTGATTGTTACCGGATATGCTGACAATGCAACAGGTCCTGCTGCATACAACCGTGCTCTGTCACAGAAACGTGCTGAGAGAGTTGCTGACGAATTGGTTAAGATGGGTGTTAAGAGAGAAAACATCCAGATTGAGGCTAAGGGCGGTGTAGACACGCTTGTTCCTCCTTCATACAACCGTCGCGCTACTGTTGAGATTGCAAAGTAAAATTCCATATCAGTTAAAGTTTAAATGGTGCCCCGACATGTCGGGGCATCTTTTTTTGAAAAAAGTTTGCGAAAAATTTGGTGGAAAGAAAAAAACGCCGTATCTTTGCACTCGCTTACAAGAACAAGGGCGTTTAGCTCAGCTGGTTTAGAGCATCTGCCTTACAAGCAGAGGGTCGGCGGTTCGAATCCGTCAACGCCCACATCAAAACAGAATGCCGGACAATTTGTCCGGCATTTTTCGTTTATTGTCATTGTTGCCGCTTGTCTGTCTTTTCTTCGTTTCGCTGCAGTCGTGGCCTGTATGGCATGTTTTCCTGATAGTTTTTGTGTCTTGCTTTAACCCTAATCTGTTATTATGATTCGGTCTGTATTATTGCTTTATATTGAGCGGCTTTTTGTTGGATTTTTGCAGTCATAGCGGGCTATGTCAAGAAAAGGCGAACAAAAAGCCGCCAATAAAAACAAAAAAGGCGGGCTGAAGGCATGAATACACAAAATTGATAACGCTATGTGCGGTATAATGACCGGTTGGAGGTTAATGCAGTGGCGGCTCTATAGATGTGTGTTTGAATTTCGGATCAGCTTTGTTGTCGGCGGTTTTGTATGTATCCTTTTGTCTTTGCTGGTTTATTCTTTTTATAGAAATACATTGTCGGGTAGTGTAGGTGAGGAGTTCTTGCGGTTGATGCAGAAAGAATGGCTGTAGACGGTTGGGATGCGCAATGTCTCGGCTTGATGCATGTATTATTGTATGCCCGGTTGGCGCTCGTTGCACTCGGTTGGCTCTTTGTGCTCTGTCTTATTTCTGATTTGCGTCCTTTTATGTTGCGAAAGGATACAAATTGCAGGCTAAAAGGACACCTTTTGCCGCCTAAAATGTGCCCTTTTGTAATGCGTTGATTGTCAGAAGGTTGTGTTGTGAGTGCGAATGCCTGTTGGCGTCGGCATTTTGCAGGCCGTTTTTGTGTCCTTTACCTTATGCAAGGTATGCAGCCGGTATCCTTTTATTTGTCGTGGTGTTAGGTTGTTTTTGCCGTGTGGCGGCTGTTGCTTTTTCTTTGCTCATGAGTCCTTGTTCGTTTTGCTGATTTTATGTCTTTGTCCGGAATATTAGTGCCTGTTCCGTATGTCAGCGTCCATTGCTGCTTTCTGTGAGGAGCGCTGAGCGTTATGTGCGGTGAGTCTTGCATAGAACTGGATTATTGGTGCATTCTGGGTAAAAAATGCCTGTTTAGGAACGAAATTTAAGAAAAAATGAAAAAAGTTCGCGAAAAATTTGGCGGAAAGAAAAAAACGCCGTATCTTTGCACTCGCTTACAAGAACAAGGGCGTTTAGCTCAGCTGGTTTAGAGCATCTGCCTTACAAGCAGAGGGTCGGCGGTTCGAATCCGTCAACGCCCACACAAAACCGACAACACCAAGGTGCTGTCGGTTTTTCTTTATGCACACTCTTGTCATGATTTTGCCGCTTGCGTGTGTTGCCTGTCCGGTATTTATAAAAATGCAATTTATAACAAACTTTTATTGTCTGTAAGTGCCATTAAATCGATTTAAATTATTAATTTTGCAACCGTTAATACGTATTAGTTATGAATCTTGACTTACTTACTGCCATCTCTCCGATAGACGGCCGATACAGAGGCAAGACCGAACGGCTTGCAGACTATTTTTCTGAGTATGCTCTCATACGTTACCGTATACGTGTGGAGATCGAATATTTTATTGCGCTGTGCGAGCTTCCGCTCCCTCAGCTCAAGGATTTCGACCATTCGCTGTTTGGACGTCTGCGTGACATCTATCTTACGTTTGACGAAGCCGGTGCGGCACGTGTCAAGGAAATTGAAGGCATCACAAACCACGACGTTAAGGCCGTGGAGTATTATATAAAAGAACAGTTCGACGCCATCGGCGGTCTCGAGCCGTTCAAGGAGTTTATTCATTTCGGACTGACGTCGCAGGACATCAACAACACCTCAGTGCCGCTCTCGCTTAAGGATGCGCTTTGCGATGTTGTGGTTCCGCAGGTGGAAGAGCTCATAAAGCAGCTTACCGACTATGCCGAAGAGTGGAAAGAGGTGCCCATGCTGGCCAAGACTCACGGACAGCCTGCATCGCCCACACGCCTCGGTAAGGAGGTTATGGTGTTCGCATACCGTCTGCAGAAGCAGCTCGACTCTTTACGTCAGTGTGAGCTTACTGCCAAGTTCGGCGGTGCTACGGGTAACTACAATGCCCATCATGTGGCATATCCCGAGTACGACTGGAAGGCTTTCGGCAATAAGTTTGTCAGCGAGAAACTCGGACTCGTGCGCGAGCAGTGGACCACGCAGATAAGCAACTATGACTGTCTGGGTGCAGTGCTTGATGCCGTGCGCCGCATAAACACGATAATAATAGACCTCGACCGCGACTTCTGGATGTATATCTCAATGGAATACTTCAAGCAGAAGATCAAGGCCGGCGAGGTTGGCTCGAGCGCAATGCCTCATAAGGTCAATCCTATTGACTTCGAGAACAGTGAAGGCAACCTCGGCGTAGCAAACGCTGTGCTGCAGTTCCTGGCACAGAAGCTGCCCGTAAGCCGTCTGCAGCGCGACCTTACCGACTCTACAGTGCTACGCAACATCGGCGTGCCTCTCGGACACACTGTCATTGCAATACAGAGCACACTGAAAGGACTGCGCAAGCTCATACTCAACGAAGAGAAGATAAGTGCCGACCTCGACAATACATGGGCCGTTGTGGCTGAGGCCATTCAGACCATATTGCGCCGTGAGGCCTATCCGCATCCGTATGAGGCTCTCAAGGCACTTACACGTACTAACCATAAAATGACAGAAGAAACAATACATCAATTTATCAAAGAACTGAATGTAAGCGATGAGGTTAAGGCTGAGCTTATGGCCATAACACCTCACAATTACACCGGAATATAATAAGCAAGGCATCGCCCGCGGCTTCAGTATTGACTACCGGCCGTGTGGATGCCTGTTTGTTTGAATGTCTTAGTAAATGTAGCAGAATAAAATATAAAAATAACATAATTACAAACCGCCGTGAGGCATTAATCTGAAATAATATGACAGAAGATTTAGAAAACAAGAAAGAAGGTATGTATGCCGGACAAAACGAGGTAAGCCGTGAGGGCTACAAACCGGCTGAAAACACAAACTACCGTAACGGAGAAAGACCTATGCGTCCGCGCATCAAGGTACAGCGTGCATATTCATCTAGCAGAAACTATAATAACGATTCAGCAGGCTTCCGTCCTGAGGGATTCGGCGCAGCGCTCCAGTCAGACGGAGGTCAGCAGCGTTCTTACCGTCCGCGCTACAACAGCGGACAGCAGGGCGGCTATCAGCAGCGTCAGGGCTATCAGCCGCAGCAGCGCGGCGGATATCGTCCGCGTTATAACAGCGATGCCGACGGCAACTATCAGCCCCGCCAGAACCAGTATGGCCAGCGTCAGGGCTCGCCCTACCGCCAGAACTACAATCAGGGCATGGACGGCGGCTATCAGTCCCGCCAGTCGGCAGGCTATCGTCCGCGTTACAACAACGGAGGAGGCGAGGGCGGCTATCAGCCCCGTCAGAACTCTTATCAGCGCGGTGGCTATCAGCGTGGCGGCTATGGTCCGCAGCGTCAGCCGGCATATCAGCAGCGCGGCGGTTACCGTCAGCGTACACCTGATTATGATCCTAACGCAAAGTACAGCCAGAAGAAGCGTATAGAATATAAAGAGGCCAACATCGACCCGACAGTGCCCGTAAGACTTAACAAGTATCTGGCCAATGCAGGTATCTGCAGCCGCCGTGAGGCCGACGAGTTCATACAGGCAGGCGTGGTCAGCGTTAACGGTCAGGTTGTTACAGAGCTCGGAACAAAGGTTCTGCGCACTGACGACATCAGATTCCACGATCAGAAGGTGTCAATGGAGAAGAAGGTATACGTGCTTCTCAACAAGCCAAAGGACTGTGTTACAACAAGCGACGACCCGCAGCAGCGCAAGACTGTGATGGATCTCGTAAAGAACGCATGTCCGGAGCGTATCTATCCCGTAGGACGCCTTGACCGAAACACCACAGGAGTGCTCCTGCTCACCAACGACGGCGATCTGGCCAGCAAGCTCACTCATCCTAAATTCCTGAAGAAGAAGATTTATCACGTCTTCCTCGACAAGAAGGTTACTGCTCACGACATGCAGCAGATAGCCACAGGCATAACTCTTGAGGACGGCGAGGTGCATGCCGACGCCATCGAGTATGCCAGCGCAACAGACAAGAGCCAGGTGGGCATCGAGATACACAGCGGCAAGAACCGTATCGTCCGCCGTATCTTCGAAAGCCTCGGATACAGAGTTGTCAAGCTCGACCGTGTGCTCTTTGCAGGTCTGACTAAGAAGAATCTCCGCCGCGGCGACTGGCGCTTCCTCACAGAGAAGGAAGTTGACATGCTGCGCATGGGAGCTTTTGAATAATAGTACAACAATCAGAATTAAAGGCTGAAGCTTTTTAGACGAAACGTATTTTGGTGCAGGCCTGCGGCTCTGTTTGTGCCACATGGCCGACAGCATGGCTGAGGCATGCGCCGGATTACTGTCAAAACATATAACAAAATGGAAAAAATCAAGAGAACAAAAGTCGTAGACGTGCTTCAGCGCACAGATTTCGGCGCTGTCGTCAACGTAAAAGGATGGGTGCGTACCCACCGTAGCAGCAAGTCAGTAGACTTTATCGCGCTTAACGACGGTTCAACAATAAAGAACGTACAGGTAGTTGTCGATCCGTCAAAGTTCGACGAGAGCATGCTCAAGCAGATAACCACAGGCTCATGCATCAATGTCAACGGCGAACTGGTTGAGAGCCAGGGAGCAGGACAGACGGTAGAGCTGCAGTGCCGTGAGATAGAGATTTACGGTCTCTGCGCCAGCGACTATCCGATGCAGAAAAAAGGACAGAGCTTCGAGTACATGCGCCAGTATGCACATCTGCGCCTTCGTACCAACACCTTCGGAGCCGTGATGCGCATACGCCACAACATGGCCATAGCCATCCACAAGTATTTCCACGATCACGGATTCTTCTATTTCCACACACCGCTCATCACTGCCAGCGACTGTGAGGGTGCAGGACAGATGTTCCAGGTTACAACCAAGAACCTCTACGACCTTAAGAAGAACGACGAAGGCAAGATAACCTACGACGACGACTTCTTCGGCAAGCAGACATCACTCACCGTGAGCGGACAGCTCGAGGGCGAGCTCGGAGCAACGGCTCTGGGTGCCATCTATACTTTCGGACCAACTTTCCGTGCCGAAAACTCAAACACTCCGCGCCACCTGGCCGAGTTCTGGATGATAGAGCCTGAGGTTGCATTCATCGATCTCAACGACCTGATGGACCTCGAGGAAGACTTCATCAAATACTGCGTTCAGTGGGCTTTGGACAACTGCAAGGACGACCTTGAGTTCCTCAACAAGATGATAGACAAGACGCTGATAGAGCGACTCAAGTCAGTTGTCAGCGGTTCTTTTGTCCGTCTTGAGTACACAGAGGGTATCAATATTCTTGAAGAGGCCGTTAAGAACGGTCATAAGTTCGAGTTCCCCGTAAGCTGGGGCATGGACCTTGCTAGCGAGCACGAGCGTTATCTCGTTGAAGAGCACTTCAAGAAGCCTGTCATCATGACCGGATATCCTAAGGCCATAAAGGCGTTCTACATGAAGATTAACGAGGACGGCAAGACTGTTCAGGGCACCGACGTTCTGTTCCCGCAGATTGGCGAGATTATCGGCGGAAGCGTGCGTGAGGAGAACTACGACAAGCTGATAGGCGAAATCAACGAGCGCAACATCCCGATGAAGGATATGTGGTGGTATCTCGACACACGTAAATACGGATCATGCCCTCACGGAGGATTCGGTCTCGGATTCGAGCGCCTTATCCTGTTCGTTACAGGTATGCAGAACATACGCGACGTGATACCGTTCCCGCGTACTCCGAAAAATGCTGAATTCTAAAGCTAATATTCTTATATACTAATCAAGAAGGCGTGTCAGAATGTGCTTTTGTATGCATTCTGACACGCTTTTTTTCGTTGTTTTCCTGTCAGGGTTACTACGCCTGATAAGCTCGTAGGCAGAGCTTGACGCCTGATTTTGGCTGAGCGCTTGTTTGTGATTTGCCGTTCTGCTTAATGTGAGACAAAGAGCTGGCATAAGTATAGTGAGCGGTTGTAGAAAACCGGCAGATGACAGCCGGAAGCATTGTCCCCATTTTTTGATAAATAGTTGAAATAATTATTATTTAATTTGTCTATTTTCTTTTTATAATTTATAAATTAGTATATTTGCTGCGGTATGCCGGCAGATGCCATACTTCAGGTGCGCCCTTGCATCAAGGCCGTGATGCGGCAGCTGCCGGGTGTATGATTGTTTCAAACGTTAATAAAAGAAATCATTATGACAAAAGACGAACTTATGCGTAAGGCCATAGAGCTTTCGATAGATAATGTCAACAATGGCGGAGGACCCTTCGGGGCCGTGATAGCCCGTGACGGCGAGATTGTTGCAACGGGAGTCAACCGCGTGACGGCCAACAACGACCCTACAGCCCATGCAGAGGTGAGCGCCATAAGGGCGGCAGCTGCCGCCTTGGGTACGTTCGACCTAAGCGACTGCGAGATTTTTACGTCGTGTGAGCCGTGCCCCATGTGCCTTGGCGCAATATATTGGGCAAGACTGAAGAAGGTTTATTTTGCCAACAACAAGACCGATGCCAAGAACATCGGATTTGACGACTCGTTTATCTACGACGAGCTGGCTCTGCCGCGTGAAGGCCGCAAGCTGTCGTCAGAGGAGATGATGCGCAACGAGGCCATCAAGGCTTTTGAGATGTGGGCGCAGAAAGACGATAAGATAGAGTATTGACGTATCTTGGCAGATAAGCCCTTTGATTATTGGCTGTGCCGGATATGCTGTGTCCGGTACTGTTTCCCGCTTTCTGACGGACTGCAATCCGGCCGTAAGAGTTGTAAGCTATGAAGCCGGCAGGCTTCTGTAAGTAGTCCTTTTATGTTTCAGGCTTGCGGCTCATGTCTTACGGCAGGCGTGATAGTGTTATTTTAATGCCTTGTTGCCATGACGACAGCAGGTCGGATAACTGACGGAAATAAACCGAAAAAGTTTTTTGTATAAACTCATCACTCATCACATTCATGCGTAAAGTGTTGAACTGTAATGCGTTATGGTGTGATGAGTTTCTTTCTCAACTCATCACGCCAGGCTTTCCACTTTGTCGTGTGATGAGTCGGTACGGCAACTCGTCACAGTCTAATATGCTGACATGCAGTGAGTTATGAGGCTTTGTGACGAGTGGTGAGTTTATACAAAAAACTTTTTCGCTTTACTTTCCTGTTTATGTTCTTTGTTGTAAAAGCATACCTTTTACATTCCAATTTGCCGCATTTCATATTGTAAAACATGCCCTTTCGCATTGCGTTTTGGCACCTTTTGCAGTGAATACAACTTGCCGTGTATATGCTACCTGCATTCTGTAACATTATTATTTATGCCAATGTTTCATTGCTATAGCAAGGTCATGTTTGGCTGCAACTAATGTGGAATACTGCGTTTGATGTGTCGGCCCGTATGGAACACAGTAACGGCGGGAGATGAGTGTAGAGCATATCCTCCGCCTTTTTATTGGAGTTTTTAATTAATAATCTTTATCAATATTTTGTGTAATGGCGTTCTGCACATCATGATGTTTCACCGGATGCTGTTAGTTAATAGAATGTGTGCCGTTGACAAACGCCATATTGTAGCACCCTTATTATTAATGTGAAAGCCGTCCCGGATAGGGCAGACTCCTGTATTTTAATCTCTGCAACGCCGTCTTTTTTACGGTGGCGTAATGCCTGAGGGTGATTACGTATTGGTAAATTGTGTAAATTGCCACGGATATCTGTTGTGGCTTTTTTACAATGTAGTGCAAGACGTCTTTGTGATGATATTTTCAATCGTTAGAGATGCTTGCTATGCTGATTGTCTGCGTGCGTAAGACGCAGAAATACCGATTCTCTAAATATTAGATGTTTTAAGTTGTATAAGACATTTCATAATGTTGGCAATTTTTATAAATGATATTAGATTAAATAATTAATAATTAGTTATTCAGAGTTTCATACAGCCTGGGTGTTAGTTTTTCAATTCGGTATGTAAAGTTATTGTTTTTTTGAAGCACGTGTGCTTAGGCTGTTTGTGGCACTATAAAATATTTTGTGTAAATGTAAAATACAGGATTCAAAATAGAGTTC
>ERZ772892.1660-NODE-1660-length-22305-cov-6.199820_pt1 | contig 22305 bp, 24 predicted proteins | sample MGYA00512126_ERZ772892 | MGnify/ENA primary metagenome ERZ772892 (study PRJEB29015, sample SAMEA2737697) | human gut metagenome | biome: human gut; feature: human-associated habitat; material: faeces | place: China | collected 2012 ... | reverse complement strand
TGGTTGGAAACATAGTGAATCATTTTCTCGCCTCCACTCGTGCACGGACAGCCCTCATCAGGCTTGCCTGCGATCTGTCTTTTTCAGAAAGGGAACGCATGACATCCTCGTCTACAGTTCCCCGGGTGATGATGTGATGGATGACCACGGTTTCTGCCTGCTGGCCTTGCCGCCAGAGACGAGCGTTGGTCTGCTGATACAGTTCCAGCGACCATGTCAGCCCAAACCAGATCAGTGTGGAACCGCCTGCCTGCAGATTAAGACCGTGACCAGCGGACGCCGGGTGGATCACCGCCACAGGAATCTTCCCAGCGTTCCAGTCGGCAATGTCCTTGCTGCTTTTCAGTTCGCGCACCTTGAAGCGTTCCTGAATGCGGGCAAGGTCGTGCTTGTACCAGTAGGCAACCAGAACCGGCTTGCCGTTGGCTCCTTCGATCAGATCTTCCAGCGCTTCCAGCTTCCGTTCGTGGAAGAACACTGTGTTTCCGTCAGGCGTGTAGATTGCTCCGTTTGCCAGCTGACACAGCTTTCCAGTCAGAGCAGCGGCATTCACAGCATCGATTTCCACGCCGTCCAGTTCGGTCACCATCTTGCTTTCCATCTCCTCGTAAATCTCAAACTCGCTGCTGTCGAGACTGACTGGGACTGTGTTCATGACGCATTCCGGCATTTTGAGGTAATCGGTGCTTCGCATGGAGATGGTGATGTCTCCAATGCGGCGATAGATCTCGCATTCAGCGCCAGCACGAGGCTTGTAGGAAAACACCTGCATACCATTGCGGCGGTCGGGTTCGAAGAACTGCTCCCGGTAGTGTGTGATGAACCGCCCGAGGCGCTTGCCCATGTCCAGCACACGGAACTCAGCCCAGAGATCCATCAGGCCGTTGCTGGAGGGTGTGCCGGTGAGCCCAACCATGCGTCTGACACCGGGACGGGCCTTCATCAGGCTTTTGAACCGCTTGGACTGGTGGCTTTTGAAGGAGGACAGCTCATCGATAACAACCATGTCGTATTGCCACGGGATGCCGCTTTCTTCGATCAGCCACTGCACGTTTTCGCGGTTGATGATGTGTACGAAGGTTTTCTGCCGGAGTGCCGCTCGACGCTCAGTGGCTGTTCCCACAGCAACCGAGTAGGTCAGGCCTTTCAGATGGTCCCACTTCTGGATCTCTGCCGGCCATGTGTCCCTTGCCACACGGAGAGGGGCGATCACCAGCACCCTGCCGACCTCAAAGCGCTCAAGGCACAGTTCCAGAATGGCGGTCAGCGTAATAACGCTTTTGCCCAGACCCATTTCCAGAAAAACGGCTGATGTGGGATTTTTGATGATGAAGCTCGTGGCGTACTGCTGATACTCATGGGGCTGATAACGCATCCAGTACACCTCCAATCTGTTCTTTGCTGTCGATGACGAAAACAGGGAATCCCAGCGTTTCCAGCTGCCGCCTTCGCACGTTTTGCAGAGGACGGAGCGTTTTGCCGGGAGATTTCAGTTCGGCGAAGGCGATCTTGCCGCCGGGAAGAAGAATCAGCCTGTCCGGAACACCATCAAGTCCTGGACTGACAAATTTGGGTGCCAGCCCGCCGCGCCTGCGAACCTCGGCGGCAAGTCTGCTTTCGATGCTTTTCTCACGCATTGGATCCCTGCTGTTCATAGAGAGACATGGTATTTATTCCTCCTGCTTCTGTCGCGTGTGAAGGTCGTGAAGGTCTTTGCGGAAAACTCCCTATAGTATATTTTTAGAGCTTGATTTTTGGTCTATAGACGATTTTCTGATATGACCTTCACGACTGTCACACTTCTTATTTATATGCGTTTAGGCTAGAAAGTCAGGAAACTCGTCCCGCACGTTATTTGAACTGACGATCTGAAGCCCTTTGACGAAGGTGCATTAATCAGAAGAATCAGACAGTTGTGTGACTCTGAACCTAAGAAAAGCATTGCAGAGTCTTCATATGTGCAGAATGATACTTCATATAGTGTTGAGAATGAGACCTCATCACTGATTCGTAAACTTGGAATACCTGCCAAGATGATAGGTTACAAGTATGCTATAGATGCTATAATGATCACATTGGAGGAACCGGATGCGATAGTTTCCATAACCAAGGATATTTATCCTAAGATAGGGGAACGTTACGGAACATCTCCTACCAATGTTGAACGTAATATAAGATACGGCATAGAGACAGCGTGGTCTAAGAGAGACAGCATAATGAAGACCCGCGAAGGTAAAGAAATCTTTGGTTCATGTACCAAGAGGCCTACTAATTCCGAATTTATTAATTCCTGTTCCGAATGGTTAAAATTTCATAAGTCCAGACGATAACCGGATATAAGTCTGTCCGGCTGAAATAAAAGGGGTGTATAACATACACCCTTTTTTTACAATACTAATTATAATCAAACATGACAAAACAAATATAAAGGAGAATTATTATGATAAAGACAACATTAAAAATTGACGGAATGATGTGCGGTATGTGTGAGAGCCATGTCAACACAGCAATAAGAAATAATTTTAAAGTAAAGAAAGTAAACTCATCACATTCGGCAGGTGAGACAGAAATTATTTCAGACGAGCCTCTTGATGAAGACCGGATTAAAAGCGTAATAGGAGAAACAGGATATACTCTTAACGGCATATCGTCAGAAGAATACGAAAAGAAAAAATTTTCGCTTTTCGGAAGGAATAACTGATATATGAAGCAATATAACATAAAAGGAATGAGTTGCGCCGCCTGTAGTGCCAGGGTGGAAAAGGCGGTATCAAAGGTGTCAGGCGTAACATCGTGTTCAGTAAATCTGCTGACAAATTCCATGAGTGTTGAAGGCAGTGCAGCAGATAGCGATATTATTAAAGCTGTTAAAAATGCAGGTTATGGGGCCTCATCCATAAAAAATAAAGAAAAAGCAGAGGATACCTCCACGGAATCACCTATCAGACCTATGAGGACAAGATTCATCACATCACTTGTTTTCTTATTGATACTTATGTATTTTTCAATGGGCCATATGATGTGGAGCTTCCCACTTCCTAAGTTTTATGATGGAAACCATATAGCCATGGGACTTACCCAGTTACTTCTTACGGTTATTATAATGGTAATTAACCAGAAGTTCTTTATATCAGGCTATAAAAGCCTTATACACGGTGCTCCTAATATGGATACCCTTGTTGCTCTCGGAGCTACGGCAGCTTTCGGTTACAGTACTTTTGCACTTTTTGCCATGACTAAAGCACAGGTTGCAGGTGATATGGAACTTGTGGAAAAGTATATGATGGAATTTTACTTTGAATCAGCCGCAATGATTCTTACACTGATCACCCTCGGAAAAATGCTTGAGGCATATTCAAAAGGCAAAACTACGGATGCCTTAAAAGGATTGATGGAGTTAGCTCCTAAATCAGCCAATATCATAAGAAACGGCAAAGAAGTTAATGTGCCGGTTGAGGAAGTCGTAAAAGGCGACATATTTATCGTAAGACCGGGAGAAAGCATTCCTGTAGATGGTGTTGTAATTGACGGACACAGTGCAGTCAATGAATCTTCATTGACGGGAGAAAGTATTCCTGTAGATAAAGAGCCGGATGACAAAGTATCTGCTGCAACCATTAACCAGTCGGGCATTATAACCTGTAAAGCATTAAGGGTAGGCGAAGATACAGCACTTTCAAAGATTATTAAAATGGTAAGTGACGCTTCGGCGACCAAACCTCATATAGCGAGAATAGCCGATAAGGTATCGGGTATATTTGTTCCCACGGTAATAGCAATAGCGGTCGTAACAATAATTGTGTGGCTCTTAATAGGTAAGAGTGCCGGATTTGCCATTGCAAGAGGAATATCGGTACTTGTAATAAGCTGTCCATGTGCCCTAGGACTTGCAACACCTGTTGCTATTATGGTAGGCAACGGAAAAGGTGCCAGAAACGGTATTTTATTTAAAAATGCTGCCGCCATTGAAGAAACAGGAAAACTTAAGATTGTTGCTCTTGATAAGACAGGAACAATAACAGAAGGCAAGCCTGTTGTAACAGGCATCTATCCTGCAAAGGACATAACGGAAGAGGAACTTCTGCATATAGCGGGTTCCCTTGAGTACAATAGTGAGCATCCTTTGGCAGGTGCGGTTAATCAGGAGATTGAAAAGCGTAAAATAACCATAAGTCCGGTCAAAAATTTTAATGCACTTCCGGGAAATGGCCTTTTGGGAGAAATAGATGGCATAATCGTTATGGGCGGAAATTACAGATTCATTTCAGGGCATACTGCCGATAAGGAGGAATTAAAAAATATTTCCGATAAAGTATCAAATGAAGGAAAGACACCGCTTATTTTTGCAAAGGATAACCGTTATATAGGAACCATCGCAGTTGCGGATACAATAAAAGAGGACAGCCATAAGGCAGTAAGCGAGCTTAAGAAAATGGATATCCATGTGGTAATGCTTACAGGCGATAATGAAAAGACGGCGGCAATTATCGGTAAAGAAGCCGGAGTTGACGAAGTAATAGCCGGAGTTCTTCCGGACGGTAAAGAAAATGTTATCAGGGAACTTATGAAAAAAGGCAGAACTGCGATGGTTGGTGACGGAATTAATGATGCACCTGCCCTTACGAGAGCCGATATCGGTATCGCAATCGGTGCAGGAACTGATATAGCAATAGACGCAGCAGACGTTGTACTTATGAAGAGCAGGCTTACGGATGTTGCAGCATCAATAAGACTTAGTAAATCAACTTTAAGAAATATACACGAAAATCTTTTCTGGGCATTTTTCTATAATACCATAGGAATTCCTCTGGCAGCAGGAGCTTTTGTAGGACTTGGACTTACTTTGAATCCTATGTTCGGGGCGGCAGCCATGAGCCTTAGCAGCTTTTGTGTTGTAACCAATGCATTAAGGCTTAACCTTGCGGATATTTACGGAAAACGTAAAAAAACTGAATAATTATATTCTTTTCATTGCATAATATCCATAAAAAGGAGGTTGCAATGGATAAGGAAGCAAAAAAAAGATATAACGAATATGTGGAGACAGTTACACCGACTCATAATCTTTTAAGCCAGATGTTAAGAGCTTTTTTAACAGGCGGCATAATATGTACAATGGGTCAGGGCCTAAGGAATGTCTTCACATATTTTTTTGATATGGATAAGGTAACATCATCAACATGGGTATCCATAACTTTAATTTTCATTTCGGTAGCATTGACGGCATTTGGAATATATCCCAAAATAACGAAATACGGTGGGGCGGGTTCACTTGTGCCAATTACGGGTTTTGCCAATTCCGTAGCTGCACCCGCCATAGAATTTAAGAAAGAAGGGCAGGTATTCGGAATAGGCTGCCAGATATTTAAAATTGCCGGACCGGTTGTATTATACGGTGTATTGTCCTCATGGATTCTTGGTCTTATATACTGGATTGTAAAGATGATTAATGGATAAATATGAGTTGAAAAAATATATAAGGCACATTATAATGAATGGACTGACTTTAAGGGAAAAAGATTATGAAAAAGAACAATAAATTTTTTAAGTACGTTTCACAGAATATTTTTGCAATGATTGGTATGTCCTGTTACATCATTGCGGACACATTTTTTATATCAAGAGCAGAGGGAACTGATGGAATAACAGTTTTAAACCTTGCACTTCCGCTATATGGGATTATATTCGCAATTGCTGCCATGATTGGAATAGGTTCGGCAACAAGGTATGCAATAGCAAGGGAACGAAAAGACAAGGACGAGAACAGATATTTCTGCAATGCTGTTGTTTTTGAAATTTTGATCGGACTTATATTCATGACCGCAGGTGTATTTTTTACCGATAAAGTAATGGCAGTAATGGGTGCAGACAAGGAAATAATTGAACTTGGAAGAGGATATAACAGAATTTTTCTGGCATTTGCACCGGCTTTTATGGTTAATTATACCTTTACGGGATTTGTTAGAAATGATAATGATTCAAAACTTGTTATGATTGCCACGCTTACAAGCTGTGTATCCAATATTATACTCGATTATGTATTTATGTTTCCAATGGGAATGGGCATGAACGGTGCGGCACTTGCAACATCTTTATCCCCTATCATAAGTATACTGATCTGTTCAATCCATTTCTTTAAGAAAACAAACAGAATAAAATTTATTCCTTCATTACCAAGTATAAAGCTGTTATTCAAATCCTGCCAGCTTGGGGTTGCATCCTTTGTGGCAGAGATTTCTTCAGCGGTTACAACAACTGTTTTTAACTTTATCCTGCTTAGAATAGCAGGCAATACAGGAGTTGCTGCTTATGGACTTATTGCCAATCTTGCCCTTGTAGGCGCAGCTATCTTTAACGGTATTGCGCAGGGAACACAGCCTCTTGTAAGTGAGGCTTTTGGCAGAGGCAATGATAAAGAAGCTGCCTCATACTTGAAGAAAGCTGTAATTACAGCATTGGCATTTGCATTTATAATTATAGGAGTTATATACGGGTTTACGGATTACTGTGTGGCTCTTTTCAATAGTGAACATTCTGCTGAACTTGCAAGTCTTGCCTATCCGGGAATGAGAATATATTTTGTCGGATTTATTTTTGCCTCATTAAATATTATATCCGCAGCATTTTTCGGAGCTACGGAACAGGCTGGCAGGACTTTTTTAATATCCATAATGAGAGGATTTGTCATGAATGTGATAAGCTCATTGGTTCTTTCATCAATATTCGGGATAATGGGAGTATGGCTTGCATTCCCTGTTGCAGAATTTGTAACAGGCGTTGTAACTGTCTTGCTTCTCAGAAAAAATTTTCAAAATAACAGGAGAGAAAACCATGAATGAAATAGAAGCCCACTACAATAAATTCAACGAAGAAAAAAGGCTGGATTCCCGTCACGGCAGGGTAGAATATATAACTTCCATGAAATATATACATAAATATATACCTGAATGTGATAATCCGGCAGACATCAATATCCTGGATATAGGTGCGGGTACAGGCAGGTATTCAGTACCGCTTTCAGAGGAAGGATATACAGTGACAGCGATAGAGCTTGTGAGACATAATCTCGGCCTTTTAAAAGCAAAAAACAGTAATGTAATCGCTAAACAGGGCAATGCACTTAATCTGAAGAAATATCCTGAAAATTACTATGACGTGGTTCTTTTATTCGGACCGATGTATCATCTTTTTACTTTTGAAGATAAGTTAAAAGCTCTTAATGAAGCAAAAAGAGTATGTAAAAAAGGTGGAACCATCCTTGTGGCATACATAATGAATGAGTATGGCGTAATAACATACGGCTTTAAGAAGCAGCATATCCTTGAAAGCATTAAAGAGGGAAAACTGACAGAGGATTTCCAGATACTTTCAGAAGAAAAAGATTTATATGATTATATGAGGCTTGAAACCATTAACAGACTTAATGAAGCTGCGGGACTTGAAAGAATACAGATAATTACTCCTGACGGTGCAGCCGATTTCATGCGACAGGAGCTTAACAGACTGACGGAGGAAGAATTTGAAATGTTTATAAAATATCATCTTTCAATATGCGAACGTCAGGATATCCTTGGAGCTTCGGCACACACCCTTGATATACTCAGGGCGTAATTGGAAGCCTTGTTGCATACGGCTTTGGTTGGGAATCTCTACCCAAAAGGCGAAAATTTCTCATATGGGTAGAGAATCCCGGTGCCGCTGGTTGGAAATCTCTACCTAAATGGGGGAAAATAGGCGAAAAGGGTATAGAATCCTGATGCCGCCGATTGGAAATCTCTACCTAAACGGCGGATATTTCTCATATGGGTAGAGATCCTCTGGGCCGCTTGCCGCAAATCTCTACCTAAACGGCGGATATTTCTCATATGGGTAGAGATTCTCTGGGCCGCCGGTTGGAAATCTCTACCCAAAAGGCGGAGATCGGCCGAAAAGGGTAGAGATTCCTGGTGTCGCCGGTTGGAAATCTCTACCTAAACGGCGGATATTTCTCATATGGGTAGAGAATCCCGGTGCCGCCGGTTGGAAATCTCTACCCAAAAGGCGGAAAACAGATGAAAAGGGTAGAGAATCCCGGTGCCGCCGGTTGGAAATCTCTACCCAAACGGCGGAAATCGGCCGAAAAGGGTAGAGAATCCCGGTGCCGCCGGTTGGGAATCTCTACCTAAACGGCGGAAATCGGCCGAAAAGGGTAGAGAATCCTGGTGTCGCCGTTCGTGAATCTCTACCCAAAAGGCGAAAATCGGCCGAAAAGGGTAGAGAATCCCGGTACCGCCGGTTGGAAATCTCTACCCAAACGGCGGGAAATTGGGAAAAGGGTAGAGATTCCCGATAATGTCAAAGGAAAAAAAGATACAGAAAGAAGAATACAAAGAAAATTTAATGCATATTATTAAATTTTTTGCATATAGAGAGAGTATTAAAAAAAGAAAAGCAGCTTAAAGCTATATGGGGATATCTTTCACCAAGGATTGAATATCTGAAAGACATTCCTAAAAATATTTTTGATAAAGGTATTTCTGCAATATCTTACACAGAAGAATTTAAAGAAGAATTTGATAAAAATCCAAAGGATACATTAAAGCATATTATTGATAAGCTGAACTCCGAATTAAATTCCATATTACATGAATATGATTTTAATTAAGCTCGACCCAGATTTCGATAAATCAATATTAAATTCGAACTTAGATGAGTCTAAAATATGGTTTGATGAAATGGCTTAGCAATTATATAATTCAAAGCTTGAAGTTGAAGAAAAAAATTTAGAACGAGGAGATACCCCAAATCCGGAAATTAAATAGATGGATGAACACTTTACTGCAATGACAGGACTTGAAATGGATAGTAACAGAGGTTTTAAATTTGTATTAACTGAAGACGGCAATTACAATATTGAAAAAACTCCTTTACACGGATATGATTCAGTATATCAGTATACAAGTGTTTGGGACGATTTACTTGAGACAAGAAAAACAGTCATGAATTTTATGAGTCCTAAAAATTTAAAAGCAGAATTTGATGAAAAAGATATTGCTGGTCTACTTAGAACATTAGAAAGAAATCTTAGCGTTGACAGATAATTTATCAAATGTTAGGTATTTACTTCAATCGCTTTTCTTAATTTCTGCTGAGCCGGATTCAAAGAAAATTCCGGGGAAATAATATACAAATCGCAATCAGCTTCAGCCATTGCAAAACCTTATTTTTTTAGCAACCATATACTTATTTATCTTGGATAATATTTGCCTTCTTAACCTTTTTAATGGTTCCGTCAGGATACTTAATTGACATGTTGTCAAGGTGTGCTCCGATTCCTGCCTTAATGCTGTTAATATAATCCCATCTTAATCTTCCTTGTTCTTCTTTTTCTTCTTCAGTAAGTCCTGTTTCTTTGGATTTATGATATAATTCATTAATTCTTGCTATTTTTTCTTCCATTGTCATAGTAATAATCTCCAATCTTCATTGTGATAGGTATTTTACCACATTCGTGAATTAACATACAGTATTTTATTTAATTTTTACTAAAATATAGGGAGAAATATACAAATGTGACAGAGAAAGTGGTATATTGTACACAAAAGAAAAAGGGCATGAGTAGGCTTGAGGAATTAACGGAAGAAGATTTGTACAATGAAGTGTCAAGTTATATGAAGAAACATAATGTGAAACTGGAGCAGGAAATAGTGAGTTATTATTAAGAGCAGAGATAATCGAGGCTTTGCGGGATGTAAAAAAGTAATTTATACCCCTGATAAAGAGATTCCGGTAGCTGTCGGTTGCCCTGCAACCTTGAACATTCCTCCAGAAATGGTGTTTCATTTAACTGAAACAATAAAAGCAACTATTGTTTATTTCAAGACAGGAAGTCATATAATATCAAGATGGATGAAAAACAATGAAACTAAAACGGTTCTATAATAAAAAAGTGAATATTGTTACTAAAGAAGGAATTGCATTTAGCGGTGTTGTTATTGAATACTTTTATCCTGAAGAAAATGAATCAGGAAAGGAAAGTATAGTAATAGATTCTTCAAGTGGTAATCCTGTCGAGTTCTATGAGGAAGATATAAAAATAATTTACAATCAAGATATAATTTGATGTATGAAGATGCTCATAGTATAGCTGAAAAATATAGTGATATATGTGAGAACTGTGACTGTCACGCATATAGTAAAGCAGAGAAAATGCTTAAGAGTAATAATTTTGAAAAGCAAGTGACTGTTGCATGGTATTAGATTTTTACGGAGCATAAGAAAATGATAGTCACTGAAGAACAAAAAAAAGAGATAAAAAAATACGGTGTGGATATTGATAAACTCATAAAAGCCGGAGATGTTAATGAAGTTTTGTTTGCAATAGATGATGTTATTCTTGATCTAATGGATGAAGATGGAGAACTGGATAAAGAAGGCGTTAAGCTTCAGTTAATATACGACCAGATATATAATGCTAATTAAGTGCCGTAAATAACATGATAGGATTAAAAGAGACTCTAATGAGAATCATTCACTCAAAGAGCCTCTTTTATTGGTTCATTTTAAAAGTTTTCGATATTCAGATGGTGAACAGCCTTTTTGTTTATGAAACAGTCGGCTAAAATACAGTGGGTTATCATAACCGACAATGCGTGCAATTTCATTTACGGCGTAATTTGTGGTTTCCAATAACATCTGGGAATTAGTGATTCGGATGGAGGTGATGAACTGCATAGGTGTTGTACCGGTAAATTTTTTGAAATTCCGAATAAACCAACTGACACTCATTCCTCTGGAAATAGCATATTCTTCGATGTTGATATCACGGTTATAGTTTTCGTCAAAATAGGACGCTGCAGTGTCCATTTCATGATCGAGGTATTCGTTTTTTAGTACATGTTTACGGGTAAGCTCCCGGTGAAAAATGATCAGTAAATGGCGTAGCAGTAGTGTCAGCATATCTTCGTAATCATCCTGACATCTTTGCAATTCTAAAATAATGCGTTTAAAAATACGTTCGTATTCCAGAGATGTTCCAACATGGAAGATATGCTGGTCATTCGGGAAACCATAATTTCTTAAAATGTTCTTTACATCACTTCCGGTAAAATGCACCCAGTAAACTTCTGTTTTATCAATGCCATAGTATTCATATTTCTGGAATTCCTTGGGACGGTAAAGTACTATGTTTCCTGCTGTAACGATAGTATCGTCATCTGCGTTGCCAAAATGAAAATGAGCTCGTCCGGCTACTATATAGATGATTTGAAAGTCAAGTCTTCCTCTGGGACGATAAGTTGGAAGCTTTGGGTGTGAGGATAGGCGATAGGTGCCACAGCTTCCTACAATAAGTGGTCGGCTTTTGTCTTTGAAGTCGATAAGAGAGTGGCTGTGATAACCGGAATTTATATACATTTTGAGTCCTCCTTTGGAAAGTGAAATGTCTGACTGTTAACAGTCAATGGTGAACCAGAGTTATGAAGTGAATACCACCTCAAAATCCACGGTTTTTCGGTGAGAGCTACGCGCATATAGTTTTAGCCCTTCCTAAATATCTGACTACAAGTAGTCAATATTTGAGAAGAACTAAAACGGTGTTTACTTTAGTGTATCATTTTGTGCATATTCTGTCCATTTCTGTTTATAGACATTTTCTTTGTAAAAATGTATGATGGTTTCAAGGTAATACAAAGACGGAAGATAATGAGACACAGAAGGTGTTTTATTGATTGCCTAATGCGGTGAATAAAAAAATATATATTAAAGGAGGATTACACAATGCTCGTACCACGCTTTTATGAAGATTTGAATGTTTTGCACGACAAGACAATGCCAGCGAGGACATATTACATTCCGGCATCAGTTCGTATGAATGATCTAGTGGAGCATCGGGAAAGATCGGATCGTTTTCAGCTGTTAAACGGAGAGTGGAAGTTTCAGTATTATAACAGCATTTATGACGTAACGGAATCATTTTATGAGAAAGGCTATGATGTTTCCGGGTTTGATCAGGTAACTGTTCCGGGTGTATGGCAGATGGATGGTTATGACACGCATCAGTACACGAATATTCGTTACCCGTTTCCATTCGATCCACCATATGTGCCTCAGGATATTCCATGTGGAGCATATGTTCATAACTTTGAATATCACAGAGAAAAAAAGGCATCAAAAGCATTTCTGAATTTTGAAGGTGTTGATAGCTGTTTTTATGTATGGGTAAATGGTGCTTATGCCGGATACAGTCAGGTGCCTCACGCTACCAGTGAATTTGATGTTACAGACTTGTTGAATGAAGGGGAAAATACATTAGCGGTTCTGGTGCTCAAATGGTGTGATGGATCGTATTTGGAGGATCAGGATAAGTTTCGGATGAGTGGCATTTTCAGAGATGTTTATTTGCTGAAAAGACCAGAAAAGACAATCAGAGATTATTACATTACGACAGATGTAGAAAAAGACAGCGTTGTTGTGAAATTGGATATGCATTTTGCAGAACCGGTGGAAACGAAAGTTACTATAGAAGATAAATATGGAGCAGTCGTAGCAAGAGGGGAAACAGCAGAGAATGGTGTGTTAGAACTGACCGTGTTAAATTCGGTTTTATGGAATGCGGAGAATCCTTATTTGTATCAGGTTATTTTGACAATGCCGGATGAAGTGATCGTTGATCGAATTGGTTTCCGTACGATTGAAATTAAAGACAAGGTTGTTTATTTTAACGGAGAAAAGATTAAATTCCGTGGAGTCAACCGCCATGATTCTGATCCGGAGACAGGATTTGTGATTAATGTCCAGCAGATCAAAAAGGATTTAATGTTGATGAAACAGCATAACTTTAACGCTATTCGTTCCAGTCATTATCCAAATGCACCATATTTTTATCAGATGTGCGATAAATATGGATTTATGGTGATTGACGAGGCGGATATTGAGGCACATGGACCATTTATGCTGTACCGGAAGGAGGATACAGACCGGAACCGTTTTTACCATTGGAATGAAAAGATTGCAGATGATCCGGCATGGGAAAAGGCAATTGTGGACCGTGTCCAGCTTATGGTACAGAGAGACAAAAACCGTCCAAGCATTGTAATGTGGTCTATGGGAAATGAAAGTGCATATGGATGTAATTTTGAAAAGGCGCTTGCATGGACAAAGAAGTTTGATCCGGACAGGATCACGCAGTACGAAAGTGCAAGATACCGTAATTATGATATTACCTATGATTATGACAATTTGGATCTTTACAGCCGGATGTATCCGTCACTGCAGGAGATAGAGGATTATCTGAAAAATGACGGAAGCAAACCATTTCTGCTGGTAGAATACTGCCATAGTATGGGAAACGGACCGGGAGATTTTGAAGATTATTTTCAGATGATTCATAAGGATGACCGGATGTGTGGCGGGTTTGTCTGGGAATGGTGTGATCATGCGATTGCACATGGAACGGCAGAAAATGGAAAGACCAGATATTATTATGGAGGGGATCATGGAGAAACCATTCATGATGGCAATTTCTGTGTGGACGGGTTGGTCTATCCGGATCGTACACCGCATACGGGACTGCTGGAATATAAAAATGTCTATCGTCCGGTGAGAATCGTGTCTTATGACCAAGAAAACGGACAGATGGTTCTTCACAATTATATGGATTTTGATGATTTGAAGGATTATGTGGATATTTTCTATGAAATGACACAGGATGGCTTGACTGTGGAAAAAGGAAAACTGGCAAATGTTGTTGCATCACCCCATAGCGATGCGGAAGTGGAGTTGAAGCTGCAGGTTCCAAATACCGGTAAGATTTATCTGAAGCTTATTTACCGGTTGAAAAAGGAAATGCCGTTACTTGAACATGGGTATGAATTAGGTTTTGATGAAATGAAGCTTGCAAATGAGGATGACAGAAACAGGCTGGCTGTAAAGTGGCTGGAGCAGGAAAAAGTAATCGGAACCATTGCTGTTAAGGAAAACGATAAGCAGATCGTATTACAGGCAAAGGATTTTACTTATGTTTTAGATAAGCGTACCGGATTGTTTGAGAACATGCAGTTTGCCGGAAGAAGTTATATTAACCATCCAATGGAATTGAATATTTGGCGGGCTCCGACGGATAACGATATGTATATAAAACTGGAATGGAAAAAGGCACATTATGATGCTGCCTATACCAGAGCATACCGTATAGAGGTGCTTCAGAACAAGCACGGTGTGCTGATCATGGAGCATCTGGCAGTGGTAGCTGATACCGTACAAAAGATTTTGGATGTGGAAATGACATGGAAGATCAATGAAGACGGAAAAATAGAGGCGGTTATAGAGGCAGTAAAAGATAAAGAATTCCCGGATCTGCCAAGGTTTGGAATTCGAATGTTTTTGAATAAGAAAATGGATGAGATTACTTATTTTGGAATGGGACCACAGGAAAGCTACAGGGATAAACACCAGGCTTCCTGTCATGGATTGTTCCGTTCAAAGGTGGCTCAGATGCATGAAGATTATATTCGTCCACAGGAGAATGGAAGCCATTATGACTGTGATTATGTAGAGCTTACAAATGGTCAATGTGGAATTGCAGCAGTTTCAAAGAATCCATTTTCGTTTAACGCTTCTGTTTATACACAGGAGGAGTTGGAACGGGTATCGCACAATTATGAATTGAAAGAATCGGATAGCACCGTATTCTGTATGGATTATGCAATGAATGGAATTGGTTCAAATAGCTGCGGACCGGATGTCAAGGATAAATATCGGTTTGATGAGGAAGCATTTCAGTTTCGGTTTGAATTAATTCCGTTTGTAAAAGGATAATTGACAACAAACAATTAGAAAAGACAAAAACGATAGACTACAGGGACTTCTAAATAACAAATAGTGAAGGAGCGATTCTTATGGAGGAAAAAAATACTTAAAATGGTACAACAAGATAGGATACGGATCTGGTGATATTGCGGGAAATGTAGTGTATGCATTCCTGACATCATTTGTGATGGTATATCTGACAGATACGATTGGATTGGCATCCGGTATAGTGGGAACACTGATTGCCGTTTCCAAATTACTCGATGGATTTACAGACATCTTTTTTGGATCAATGATTGATAAGACGCATAGTAAGATGGGAAAGGCAAGACCATGGATGCTGTATGGTTACATTGGTTGTGCAATTACATTGGTAGCCTGTTTTGCAGTTCCAACAAGTCTTGGCAGAACGGCACAGTATGCGTGGTTCTTTATTTCGTATACGCTGTTGAATGGCGTGTTTTATACGGCAAATAACATTGCTTATTCTGCTCTGACATCACTTGTTACCAAGAACAGTAAAGAGCGTGTGCAGATGGGTTCTTACCGTTTCATTTTTGCTTTTTCAACCAGTATTCTGATTCAAGCAGTTACTGTTGGATTCGTTGCAAAATGTGGTGGAGATGCAGCCGCATGGCGTATGGTTGCAATTATTTATGCAGTGATCGGATTAGTTGTGAATACTATTTCCACATTATCTGTTAAAGAACTTCCAAAAGAGGAATTAAATGAAGGAGACACAACAGGTGAAGAGGAAAAAAATGGGCTGGTTCAATCATTCAAGTTGCTGGTAAAGAATAAATTTTATCTGATGATCTGTGGTACTTATATTTTGCAGCAGTTATACAGTGCAATGATTGGTGCCGGTATTTATTATATGACCTGGGTTTTGAAAAATAAAAATCTGTTTGGACAATTTGCCTGGGCGGTAAACATTCCTCTTATCATTGCATTAATCTTTACACCAACACTGGTTGGAAAGTGGAATGGTATGTATAAGCTGAACTTGAGAGGTTACATCCTTGCCGTGATTGGCAGAGCTCTTGTTGTTGTTGCCGGATATATGGGAAGTATTCCTTTGATGATGGTATTTACAGCATTAGCAGCATTAGGACAGGGACCTTGGCAGGGAGACATGAATGCAGTGATCGCATCTTGTTCCGAGTATACATACCTGACACAGGGAAAGCGTGTGGATGGTACGATGTATTCCTGTACTTCACTTGGCGTTAAGATTGGTGGAGGTATTGGAACGGCGGTCGTAGGATGGCTCTTAGAATTTAGTGGCTATGTGGGAACACATGCTGTTCAGCCACAGTCCGCGTTGAATATGATGCAGTTTATGTATCTTTGGCTGCCACTGATCTTTGATGTACTTATTATGTTTATCCTTCCCAGAATGAATGTGGAGGAGACAAATGCAAAGATCAAAAAAGAAAAGGGAATTACAGTAGAAACCGCTCAGCAGTAATGAGCAGAAACTGGTAACAGAAGGAGATGGGTTTGTGGTAACACATGATTTGATAAAAAAAATAAAAAATGGAATGTATGATGAAACATTGAAAGATATTTATGTGGATGAGAAGAAAATAGCGTATGAAAGAGAGCGTTATATTAAGGCGATAGAGAGTTATACAGAACATTTTGGAGAGGGAGAAGTCTTTGTCTTTAGTGCACCGGGCAGAAGTGAAATTGGTGGGAATCATACAGATCATCAATGTGGAGAGGTGCTGGCAGCTTCCATTAACAATGATGTAATAGCTATTGTACAAAATTTGGAAGAACCGTGTGTCAGAGTTATATCTGCAGGATATGAGATGATCACGATATATCTGGATGATCTATGTAGGAGAGAGGATGAGGAAGCAACAACAACTGCATTAATTCGAGGGGTGTTGGCAAAAACAAAAGAATATGGATATCAGATAGGTGGTTTTCAGGCTGTTGTTACCAGTGATGTGTTGATAGGAGCTGGATTGTCTTCTTCAGCAGCGTTTGAAACATTGATGGGAACAATCTTGTCAGAATTGTTTAATGATGGAAAGATTTCGCCTATTGAAATAGCCATGATTGGGCAATTTGCAGAAAATGTATATTTTGGGAAACCATGTGGATTGATGGATCAGATGGCGTGTTCTGTTGGAAGTTTGGCACATATTGATTTTCAGAATCCTGCGGCACCATTGGTGGAGCGGATTGAGTTTGACTTGGATGGATACGGATATAGTCTTTGTATTACCGATACAAAAGGCTCACATGCGGATTTGACATCGGATTATGCAGCAATTCCGGAAGAAATGAAAAGAGCAGCAGCTTGTTTGGGAAAAGAAGTGCTTGGACAGGTTACGAGAAAAGAAGTACTTACTAATCTTCCGCGCATCAGAGAACAGGCAGGAGATTGGGCAGCACTTAGAGCAATTCACTATGTGTGTGAAAATGAGCGAGTGCAAAAAGAAGTGGCAGCATTGAGAGAGAAAAGATTTGGAGAATTTTTAAGATTAGTTAAAGAGTCAGGTGATTCTTCTTACAAGTATTTGCAGAATGTGTATGTGTGCCATGATGTGGAACATCAGAATGTTTCTATTGCATTGGCTGTCAGTGATATGATTTTAGGCACGCAGGGAGCAAACAGGGTGCATGGTGGTGGCTTTGCCGGAACAATACAGGCATTTGTACCAAATGATATTGTTACATTATATAAAACAGAGATGGAAAAGGTGTTTGGAGATGGTGCTTGTGATGTACTTAAAATTCGCAAATATGGTGGAATTCAAGTGATGTAAGATACTCAAAAAAGACAAGGAGGAATGGTTATGGGTAGCATTTTAGTATTAGGCGGAGCTGGATATATTGGCTCACATACTGTTTATGAGTTGATCGAGGCAGGAAAGGATGTGGTGGTTGTAGATAATCTTGAAACAGGTTTTCGAGCAGCGGTTCATCCGGAAGCGAAGTTTTATAAAGGAGATATTCGTAACCGAGCTTTTATTGATTCGGTATTTGATAGAGAAAATATAGATGGAGTTATTCATTTTGCAGCAAATTCGCAAGTAGGCGAAAGTATGATAAAGCCATTAAAATATTATAGTAATAATCTTTGTGGTACAGAAGTGCTGTTGGAGAGTATGGTTGCACATAGCATAGATAAGATAGTGTTTTCTTCTACGGCGGCAACATATGGAGAACCGGAGCGAATTCCTATTATGGAATCGGATCGTACACTTCCGACAAATTGTTATGGTGAAACAAAATTGTCTATGGAAAAAATGTTTAAATGGACGGCAAATGCACATAACTTAAGATTTGTGTCCTTGCGTTATTTTAATGCTTGTGGGGCTCATCCTAATGGAAAGATTGGAGAGGCTCACAATCCGGAAACACATCTTATTCCTTTAATTTTACAGGTGCCAAATGAAAAGAGAGAGTATATTTCTATTTATGGAACGGACTATGACACAAAGGATGGTACTTGTGTCAGAGACTATATTCATGTAAATGATCTTGCACAGGCTCATATTCTTGCAATGAAGTATCTTTGTGATGGAAATGACAGCAATATATTTAATCTTGGAAATGGAGTTGGTTTTACGGTAAAAGAGGTTGTGAAAACTGCGAGAAAAGTGACAGGACATCCAATTCCGGCGAAGGAAGAACCACGTCGTGCAGGAGATCCATCTATGTTGATCGCTTCCAGTGCAAAAGCAAGGGAAGTGTTAGGATGGAATCCGCAATATGCAGATTTGGAAACAATTATCGGTACGGCATGGAAATGGCATAAAAGTCATCCAAATGGATATCAGAATGTGTGAAGGGGGGGAAGTGTCATGATTAATGAGTATATCAATGAACTTGTGGCGTATGGATTGAACCAGGGATTGGTTGATCCGGAAGATGAAGTATATGTGACGAATCGCCTTCTGGAATTATTTCAATTGACAGAGCATGAAGGAACAGCGAAAGAGGTTAGATCAGAAAGAGAATTGTCACAGATTTTAAATGATATGTTGGAATATGCATGTCGGCAGGGGATGCTGGAGGAAGAAACAATTACGGAAAAGGACTAGTTTGATACAAAGATTATGGGAATATTGACACCCAATCCCTCTGTGGTTCGCAGACAGTTTTGGGATAAATACAGTATATCTCCTAAAACTGCAACAGATTTTTATTATCAGTTTAGCCAGGCAACAAATTATATTAGAAAAGATCGAATTGCAAAGGATGAGAAATGGACAGCAAATACAGAATTTGGTGAAATGGATATAACCATCAATTTATCAAAACCGGAAAAAGATCCTCGTGATATTGCAAAGGCAGGAAAAGCAAAAAAATCGGGGTATCCGAGTTGTTTGCTATGCAAAGAAAATGAAGGTTACGCCGGACATATTTCTCATCCGGCAAGACAAAATCACAGAATTATTCCGATTACATTGTGTGGAGAACAGTACAATTTACAGTATTCGCCGTATGTGTACTATAACGAACATTGTATTGTCTTCAATGATCGGCATATTCCAATGAAAATTAATAAAGCAGTTTTTGCCAAATTGTTGGATTTTGTAAAACAGTTTCCACATTATATAGTAGGATCAAATGCAGATTTGCCAATTGTAGGTGGATCCATATTAAGCCATGATCATTTTCAAGGGGGAGAATATGAGTTCGCAATGGCTAAAGCACCTTATGAGACAGAAATTTCATTAAAAGAATTTCCGGATATTCATGCAGGAACTGTGAAATGGCCTATGTCTGTTATTCGTCTACAAGGGAATAACACAGAGTCGTTGGTAGGGGCTGCTGACCGTATCCTGTCTTGTTGGCGTGAATACACAGATGAAAAAGCATTTATTTTCAGTGAAACACAAGGAGTATCGCATAACACGATCACACCAATTGCAAGAAAGAGAGGAGATCTGTTTGAATTAGACCTGGTGTTACGAAACAATATTACCACAGAAGAGTTTCCGCTAGGTGTGTATCATCCCCATCCGGAATATTACCATATAAAAAAAGAAAATATTGGTTTGATCGAAGTGATGGGACTGGCAGTTCTTCCGGCTAGATTGCAAATGGAAATGGCGGAGCTGGAACGTAGAATTCTGCAGAATGAGGATCTGCGGGAAAGCTATTTGACCAAAACACATGCGGATTGGGCAGAAAAATGGCTGCCAAACTATGAAATTACAGAAGAGAATCTTCATGCAATTGTGCAGAAAGAAATAGGATTTGTGTTTGCAAAAGTGCTGGAATGCGCAGGTGTTTACAAAAGAACACCGGAAGGACAAGCTGCCTTCAAAAAATTTTTGGAGTGCATATAAAAAAAGGACCATTTCACATTTGTGAAGTGGTCTGCTATTTCAGTATTCAGTTTTCACAAATAGTCCTTTTAGCCAGATTATGCATGATATACATGCTCAAAGTATCCTTTATAGAAAGCTAAAAGGTTGTTTATAAATTTTTTGAATTTGCTCATTTTGTATTCCTCCTTTCCTTGTTTGCAAGTTCATTATAGGACAGGTTGGATAAGAATGCTTGCCAAATTAAAAGAAAATATAGACAAATGTTGCAGAGGAAATCAACAATTAAGTAATAAATGGGAGATGTATCAATGCATTTGACGTTTAAGGAAACAAAGGAAGAGGTATATGCGGCGCAAATAGTGTCAAAACATGTATCTCCACATTTACATAACGCATTGGAGATTGTGTGCGTAACGGAAGGAACACTTGAGATGGGAGTGGGGCAGGAATTATATCATATGGAAAAGGGTGATATCGGATTTGTCTTTTCTGATATTATTCATCATTATCAAGTGTTTTCAGAAAAAACGAGCCGAGCGGATTATATCTTGGTTCCGTCTTCTTTTGCAGGAGTATTTGAAGATAAAATACAAGGATATGCTCCTAAATATCCGGTTATTCGTGCGGGGCAGATTGAACCAGATGTTTATAATGCAATTCAGGCGATTATCCAAATGGAAGAAAACGAACCTATGATTGTTCAAGCTTATGTTCAAATTGTGCTGGCAAGATGTATAGGAAAAATGGAATTGGTGGAAAAAAGTTGCGTGGGGAGTGATGATTTGATATACAGAACAGTATCTTATGTGTCGGGAAATTTTAGGAAAAAATTTTCTCTAGAGGATATGGCGCATGATCTTGGAGTAAGTATGTCTTGTCACGAGTATTTTCTAAAACATTTCATCGTAATTTCAATCAGTATCTTAATGATGCCAGATTGAGCTATGCATGTACAAGGCTAGTGAATTCGGGAGATACAATTCTTGATATTTGTTTGGATAGTGGCTTTGATAGCCAGAGAACATTTAATAGAGCGTTTAAGGAACGTTATAGAATTACTCCGAGCGAATATCGAAAATTAAAACGATAAGCAGGTTAAGGACAGTCGTTTGTTTATAGTCCGGAATATCGGAATAAATTGCTCATTTGTATCGGAACAAATACTCTGTTCAGTTAAAAAACTTTTGGATTTTTTTAATGATCCTAAAGAAATAAATGTGATACTAGAGATGCAATATCTTCCGGAAGAATACAGAGCCAGATAGGTAGGATATCTGAGATGTTTGCGGGATGATATGAAGAAATAATCAGTCATTTACGGACAGAAGTTAAAATTTGAATTTATTTCTAGGATGTTTTGATAGAACTATGTCCTAGCATTTCTTGGATATATCGAATATCAACATCTGCATCTAATAAGGAACTGACAAATGTATGACGGAACATATGAGGTGTAATATGCTGTTCGATAGAAGCAAGAGAAGTGTACTTGATAAGTGTTCTCCGTACTGTTTGATCTGATAAAGGAGAGCCGGACGGATACTTAGTAGTAAGACTTTCCATTTTACCACTATTTCTACTACTAACAGGTAGTCACAACTTGCTCAATTATGCTATAATTTGCTTAGTTGACAAGCAAACTAAAGAAGAAACAAGTCGGCAAAATGCCCCAAAACACGGCATTTTTCGGCTTTTTATGATAGGAGAATTTTATGATACGAGTACTTTTCATCTGCCACGGCAATATGCCAAAATGATATGGTAATGTCAATATTCATGGTATGATGAGATGGACTTTATGAGAAAATACACCTTTTTTACACCTTTTGATTAGCTTGAAAGCTGAGCACTCGTATGATTTAAATATTCTTTTTAAGAACACATCAATAAAACGATGTGTTTTTTTATTGCTTTTTGAAAGTAGAGGTGAGCTGGATGCTAAAAATTAGATTACAAGGTAATAAAAAGGAATTAAGAAGAATGATGAAATTGTTACAGAAAAATCAGAGATGTCAAATTGGATATACATCGAATTTTATGCAGTGTGATGATAAGAAATACCATCGGGTGTATGTGACAATGTATTTGCTACAAAAAGAAAGGCATGAATCTAAAAAGCAATAGTTTATAAAATACGGAGGGTCAGAATTATGTGTAAAGTAATCGCTATATGCAATCAAAAAGGTGGCGTGTCCAAAACCACCACAACAGTGAATCT
>ERZ772892.1652-NODE-1652-length-22448-cov-38.318448_pt1 | contig 22448 bp, 12 predicted proteins | sample MGYA00512126_ERZ772892 | MGnify/ENA primary metagenome ERZ772892 (study PRJEB29015, sample SAMEA2737697) | human gut metagenome | biome: human gut; feature: human-associated habitat; material: faeces | place: China | collected 2012 ... | reverse complement strand
TCCGACCATGCGGCGTTGATAGCGAAAATCGCAATCACGGAGCAAATCGGTTTGGACAGCGGCAGGACGATGTAGAAGAACGTTTGCAGCTGCGTGCAGCCATCAATCCGCCCGGCTTCGATGATGGAAGTCGGCAGCGATTCAAAGAACTGCACGAACAGGATAACGTACATCGCGTTCGCGCCATAGCTCAGCCAGAGCGGGACGAACGAGCCGCCGAGATTCAGCTTCTGGATGTTCATGAACAGCGGCACGATGCTGATGGTCGTCGGCAGGAGCAGGGAGAGCATGACCAGCTTCTTGACGATGCCGTAGCCCTTGGGCTTCAAAATCGCCAGCCCATAGCCCAGCAGACCGTTGAACACAATCGCGCAGACGACGCTGCCCGCAACGGAAATCAGCGAGTTAAGGTAGTTCTGCGCAATGCCCAGCTGCGACCACGTTTTCGCGAAGAGAGAAAAATCGAACACCTCCGGGAGCAGCTTGGCGGACGACATGAACTCCTTCAAGTCCTTGAAGCCCGCCAGCACAACCCAGATAATCGGGAAAACCGCGATGACCGTCATAATCAGGCAGAAGAAGATGATGAACCCATACCCAACCCGGACAGACGCGGAGTGCATATCGTAGTCCCGGATGACGCCGGTGCGCTGTGCTTTTGCCATATGCGTTCTCCCTCCTTAATCCCAGTCGGATTCTTTGCGGTCGAAGTAGGAGTAAATCGCCGTCATGACGAGCAAAATCAGCGTGACAATCACCGCGACTGCAGATGCCTTGCCATAGTTCATCGAGCCGCCGAACGCGTACTGCCACATCAGCTGCATCAGCGACAGGGACGCATTATCCGGGCCGCCCTTCGTCAGCACCATCGGTTCATACATAATCTGGAACACGGAGATGATTTGCAGAATCAGCAGCGTACCCGCGAGCTTCTTGATGGCAGGAATCATGATGTGGATGATGCGCTGCCAGATGCCCGCGCCGTCAATCGCCGCCGCTTCGTACAGCTCCGGGCTGACACTGGACATGCCCGCCATGTAAATCAGCGCCGTCGCGCCCGCGCCCTTCCACGTCGCAATCAGGATGATGATGGGGATGACCCACTCCGAGCGCGTCAGGTACGTCTGCGGCGCAATGCCCAAGTGGCTGAGCAGGATGTTCAGCACGCCGGACTTCTCGCCGGAGAAGAATGCCGACCAGAGGATGACGACCGCGAGGCCCGGCAGCATATTCGGCAGATACGCCACCGTGCGGAAGAAGCTCTTGCTCCGCACGGTCTCCCCAATCAGCAGCGCCAGCACCATCGGCAGGAAGAAGCCCAGCAGCAGCGACCAGAACGTGTACGAGAACGTGTTCGTCAGCGCCTGCAGGAAGTCATCTTTGCCCATGACGCTGATGTAATTTTTGAAGCCGATGAAGTTCACCAGTTCGATGTTGCACGTCTTGTACAGGCTCATCACCACGCTCTCGAACAGCGGTTCCCAGACAAAGAACAGCATCAGCACGAGGCTCGGCAGCATAATCAGCCAAGCATTGAGGTGGTCAACCGTCCGTGCGCGCAAGCCGACTTGCGCCTTTTTTCTGCTCATAGGCGTTCCTCCGCGAAGATTTGAGCGATTTTTGTGTAAAAGAAACCGGCATCGGTTCTCCTCCGCCGGTGTTCTTTTTTCCAATTAGAAATGAGGAATTAGCAATTAGCAATAATTGCCCGATGGCACCGCACTGCCCCGTCCGCATTGACTTTCGCTCGTCACCAACAAGGGCTAACCCAAAGTGCAGCGGCGCCGAAGGTTTCCAAAGGGCGATCGGAAAGCCCTTTGGTCGCCTCCGCAGAGGCGAAACCCTCTGCAACAAACAGTGCAATGCCATGCAGAATCAGAAATTAATAATCATTGATTTCATCATCCAGATACTCCTGGAAGGAATCCTGCGCCTTCTGCAGTGCCTTGCGCACATCCGCGCCCTCGCGGGTGATGACGCGCTGAATTACAGCGGTCAGCTCGCGATACAGCTGCTGCGCAAAGACGGGTTCTTCCGAGCGCAGCGTAATCGTGCCCTGCGTGATGGAATCGAAGAAGTCGTTGTACAGGCGCATATCGACATTGCAGTATTCGTCAATAATCGCCTGCTTCGCCGCGTTGTAGTCCGCATCGTTCCACGCGCTGATGGCGGGCAGAACTGGTGCGCCACGGTCGCGCTTGGCAGCATAGTCCGCGCGCATCCCCTCGATAATCTGGTCATTCAGGTAGGGCATCTTGCCCAGCACGGTCAGGTACGCCATCAGCGCCGTCGCCTGATCCTCGGTAATGTTCGGCGCGAACATGTAGCAGGTGCCGCCCGCCAGCGCATAGCGTCCCGCGTCGCCCGCCGGGAACGGAATCAGCGCGAAGTCCTCCACCGGCAGGCCCTTGTTGGAGGTCGGCTGGTCAACAGAGTCATCCGCCGCGAAGTTCATCGCCGCTTCGCCCGTGCCCAGCAGAGAATGCGCGCCCGCCCAGTCGGTCGTGGTCGCATCGGCATTGAGGATGTTGTACTTCCAGCGCAGGTCGCGGATGTATTCCATCGCCGCCACGCACTCGTCGGATGTGAAGTTGCACACCCAGCGGCCGTCTTCATCCTGATATTCCAGCGCGTTTTCGCCCACGCAGCCGAAATTCCACGCGATATTGGTGAACAGCCAGCCGCCATACGTCTCGCTCGCCGGGAATACCAGCCCCGCCTTGCCCGTCTTTTCGCGGATAATCTGACCGTATTCCGCCACTTCCTGCAAGGTCTTGGGGTAAATCGGCAGACCTTCCTCGTCCACCAGCCCCGCCTCGCGGAACAGGGCGACATTGATGTGCATACCCAGCACATAGCCGTCGCGCGGCAGACCGTAGATGCGGCCGTTCTCGTCGGACAACATTTCGAGGTACGACGGGCTGAACTCATCCAGCACGCCCGCGCGCTCCAGCGCATCGGTCACGTCGCCGACAAGATGCTGGCTGATCAGCAGCTGCGGGTCGGTAAACGGCGGCTGGAAGATGCTCGGCGCCGTGCCGCCCTTCGCCATCGGAACGTAGCTGCTCAGGGTGTAGGAGTAGTAATCCGGCACCAGCGTCACGTTCGGGTACTGCTTCTTCATCGTCTCGCGGTAGCTCTCAAAGAGCGCCTTTTCCGCCTCCGCCGCCGTATCCGCGGGCCAGTTGCCCAGCGTAATCGTGCAGGTCAAGTCCGCATCAACGACCTCTTCCGCCATCGCCAGCGGCAGCGCACCCAGCGTCAGGCACAGCACCAGCAGCATGGAAACCAATTTTTTCGACCCTCTCATGGGAAAACCTCCTTCACGAGTTCGTGGCGTATTTTTCGTTAGGTTTAACGCTCAACCTTGTCTCTATTATAGTGTATCAAGCCCATTTTGTCAATCCTGTTTCGAGATTTTTTTGAAAAGAAAAGGGGCTGCTTCGGAGAAGCTGTGTCACCGAAGCAGCCAAAGGGATGTGTTATACTATTTCCAGATAAGAATGCGCCAAGATGCGCCGCGAATTTTTCATTCTGGCTAACGTGAATGGAACGCAGCGTAGCAGCGCTACGCTAAGTGGAATGAGCGGACGCCAGAATGGAAAAGGCGCAAGCAGATGGCGCAGGTGAATCTGGAAATAGTATTATTTACTTTCCTTGAAAACGACCATCAGTCCCTGTGCATTTGCCCAGTCAATCACCTGCTGATTTTCCGCGTCGCAGAGAATCACCGGATGGCAGCCGCTGAAGGCATCATCCGCCAGCGTTTGCACACTGTTCGGGATAATGACCAGCCGCAGCAGCGTACAGTCTGCAAAGGCGCGCTTTCCAATCGCAGTAACGCCCTCCGGAATATTCACCTGCTGCACCTGCCACATGCCGGCAAATGCTTCTTCCTCAATGGTCTTCAAACTCGCAGGCAGCTGTAAAATATGATCCGATGCAATCCCATAGCCGTTGTCCAGCCATGTGCCGCAAATCTTGCAGACCGTGTCGCTTATCCGCCCGTCTTCCGTCGATGTTGCAGGCCGTACCGTCTCAATGTACGGCGTATGCGGTATGTCGATGCGGCTTGTAACGGAACTGTATTCCGATTCCACATAGTTGTCCGCTGTCTGCGCAATGTAGAGCGTGTATCTCAGGTCGCAGCGAAGCGCCGAAAGGTCAAGCGTAATTTCGCGCTTGCCATCCGGGTAGAGTTCTTCACGATCCTCCACATAGAAGTGCGTTAGAGGAGCACTCGATGTGCCGCCTTCCGGCCAGAAAATCAAATCCAGCTGCGCATTTTCCGGGAAAATATGTGAATCCGAAAGCGTCAGCGTCAGCTTGTTGTCCACCAGCTGTGCAGCATCACGAATGGGCGGCAGCTGGCATTCCAGCACCAAGTCAAATTCCGTCGGTGCCAGTGTGTTAATGTACTGGCTCAGGGTCGGGGTGAAGGTCGCATGATAGACCTTTTTGCCAGTAATGGTTTGTTTCTTTTCTATATTTTCTCCCCTTTCTATGGTGAACAGCGCCACGCTTGCTTCTTCGGTATCTTCCGACAGCGTCAGCGTGCCATCCACATTCCAGTCGCACAGCACTGCCGTGTATTCCGGATCATCCAGCCGCACTTCCGCGCCATACGGATAGAGCGTCTGCATATTCACCGTCACTTGCGCATACTCGCCCGTCAGGTCATCACTGAGCCAGTAGCCGTTGTTTGTGCCAATGATAGTCGGCTCAAATTCGCCCTGCGCGTTCTGCCAGTCCAGCGTATCCATGTGCCGCCCCGCGAAATCCAGCACATACGCATAACTCGCATCCATCAGTTCCTCAATCGGCTGAACTTCCGCATACACCAGCTTCTTGCCCTCTGTAAAGGACGCAGATGCCTGCTCAACAACCTCCGCCTCTACATCCTTGGAGTACGCCTGATAGAGGAAGGTCTGGTCGTAGTTGTCGCAGTCTTTCACTTTCGGATCATCCCCGAACGACAAGCGATACGTTTCTCGATTGAGCATGAAGTAGCGCGCCTTTCCGAAATGCTCCACAAAGGCAGGATGCGTGAAATACCATTGCCCATCAATCTGAATCATATTCACGGCATCGCCGTCAAAATACGAAACAAAGACTGAGGTTTGATTCCCAATTCCCGCGCCCTCAACGATGCCCTTCGCGTTAAAATAGATATCATTGGTAACATTTGCCGCGTTCAGCAGTGCTTTGTATGCAAATGCCCAGCCCCAGCGCGTACCTTTACGCTGGACAAGCACCATTTTGCCGCTATATGTGTCCGGCAGCATGTCTGACAGCATTGTTTCGCTGAGCATCCAGTCTACCAGCGCTTCTGCTTTCTGATAGTCGGTCATGTCATCCGTAATCACCTGCGCGACAATCCCTGCCGCCATCTGTTCAGCCGTGCCGAGGTATTCTGCCGGAATCGACTCATCCAAATGCACGGGAATCTGATGCGCCAGCGCGTATTGATGCGCCGCGCTGCCCGACGGCGTGTAGAATTCCACAACCGCTTCGCTGAACGCATCATCCGCAATTTCCGTAACCGATGCCGGAATTTCCAGCAGCAGCATCGCGTTTCCAAATGCATTTGCTCCGATGCGCTCCAAGCCATCCGGCAGCTTCAGCGCCGCCAGCGCAACATTGCCGTGGAATGCCTGTGTGCCAATGCTGCGTACACCCTGCGGGATGGTAAGCGTCTGTATCCGCGCGGCCTGCGCAAACATCCCCTGCGGGATTTCCGTCAGTGATTTCGGCAAATGCACGGACAGAATGGCATAATTCATCCACATCGGATTGATGCCGATTTGCTTCACGGTATCCGGGAAATACATGGACGTAACGGACGTGGAAGCAAACGCATAATCCCCGACCGTTTCCAGCGAATCGCCCAGAGAGAAGGACGGAATCGCTTTGCAGCCGTTGAATGCCCACTTGCCGATGTACTTCACATGCGGCAGCAAAACGCCCTTCTGCTCCGCCGACGGCGAAACGCGCTTCAGTTTCTTGCAGCCATCAAATGCATAGTCTGAAATTTCCGTCAAATTCGGCGAAATATTGATTTCCTCAATGTTTTCGCAGCTCGTGAAGGCATGTTCGCCAATGGACTGAATGAGCGCACCGCCGTTAATGGTTTGAAGCGCCTTGCAGCCGCAGAACGCACTGCTCTCGATGGTCGTAACAGTGCTGGCGAGCGTTGCTTCCGTCAGCTTCGGGCATTCCAAGAACGCGTCAGCACCAATCGTTTCAACGCCGGGGGCAATGGAGACCTTCTCCAAATTCTTGCAGTAAATGAATGCGCCGCCAACGCGCTTCACATTGCCGGGAATGGTAATCGAGGTCAACCCGCTCTCGCGGAACGCGGCATCCCCTATTTCCTCCAAACTTTCCGGCAGTTCCACCGATTGGAGCTTGGACGCTCCACAGAAAGCATTCGCGCCAATTTTCTTCAAGCCATCGGGGAGCGTCAGCGAACGGAGTTCTCCATTATAATAGAATGTCCAGTCCGCGATTTCGGTCACATTTGCCGGGATGACAACTTCAGCAATCGGAACTCCTCGGAATGCTTCTTCTCCGATCGTGGTCAGAGAATCCGGAAGATTGATTTCCTTCAGCGCATAGCAATGCGCAAACGCAAGTCCATCAATACTTGTTACCCCATCCGGCAGATGAATACTCTCCAGCGACTCGCATTCTGCAAATGCATTATAGTCTATTCTCGTCACGCTGTCCGGAATTTCAATAGTTTTCAGGGACGTGCAGCCCTTAAAACCATGCACGTCCGTAATGTTCTTCGGCAAAACGACCGTAGTCAGGGACGTGCATTCCGTGAAGCATCCGCCTTCCATGCGGAAAACCTGCGGCGGCAGAATTACTGTCTCCAAATTTTCGCATCTTGCAAATGCCCACTCCATCAAGTCAAAGTCCGTCGATGTGATTTCCACAGACTTCAGCTGATGGCAATCAGTAAATGCAAAACTCCCAACGTGAAGACCCGGCTGCGAAAGTTTCAGCGATGTAATGCCGGAATTGTAGAATGCATTTCGTCCAATCAACTCTAATTTTTCCGGGAAGTTGATATCCGTTAGTGCTGTGCAGTTTTCAAAAGCATAAGAATCTATGACAGTGCAGCTTTCCGGCAGCGTGACACTCGTTAAACCTTTTCTGCTCTTGAACGCCCCTTCGCCAATCTTTGTGATGCCGTCACGAACAGTTACATGCCCCGTAATTGAAGCATTTACAAATACGATGCTGTTGTCCTGCGTATCATACAAGACACCGTCTTCGGATACATAGCGCACAGAACCAACCGCTGTCGTTATCGTTTTCAGCTTGCTGGGCCACTCGCCGCTGATGTCCGCCAGTTTAGCAGGCAAGTGCAGCGTTTCCAGCGAACGGCACCCTTCCACAACACCGCTCATATAAGTTAGACTATTCGGCAAATTCAAGGTATGCAGCGAGTAGCAGTTTGCAAATGTTCCCGACATCCACGTGATACCTTCAGGTACCGTTATTTCTGTTAAACTGGCGCAGGCGTAGAATGCGCTGTTGCCCAAAAACTTCAAATTTTCCGGTAGTACAGCATTTTCCAGTTGTGTACAATAGTAAAATGCCAAATCGTCTATTGTTGTCAAGCTCTCCGGGAAGGTTATCTCTTTCAGTTCTTTGCAGGATTGGAATGCGCTGTTTCCAATTTTCTGCAAAGAGTCCGGCAGTTGAACAGATGTTATCGCATGTTCCTTAAACACATCGTCGCCAATGCGCACCGTGCCGTCACGAATCACTACATCCCCCGACACATCCGGCAGAGCATAGCGCAGCGTCTTTGCAGGAATGTCGTAAAGCAATCCGTCCTCCATCTCATAGGTTGGATTTCCTTCGGCTACATACAGCGATGTCAGCGCTGAACAGTCTGTGATGAAAGAGTCTCCAAGGCTGGTTACATTGATCGGTATCGTCAGCGACGTCAAGCCAGAAGATTCAAACGCTCTCCAGCCAATCGTTGTCAGCGTATCCGGCAGTGTAATTTGCTTCAGCATGGTGCAGCTGCCAAAGGCCGATTGCCCAATTTCCACCACACTGCCAAGTGTAATCTCCTGCAAGTTTTCCTGTCCCCAGAAACCGTCATCCGAAATGATTTTCAAGCTCTGCGGCAGACTTACGCTCACAAGCGTGCGAATGTAGCCTTTCTCATAATCAAAATACGCTTTAAATGCCGAGTCCCCAATCACTTCAATCCCTTCGCTGACAACAACGTGCGTCAGAATCGGACTGCGGAGGTTTTCAATCGCATAGACCGGATAGCCGTCAATCACCGCAGGCACAACCACGTCCGGCAGTGTACCCGTGTAGCCCGTGATGTAAGCTTTGTCCCCTTCAAGGCGATAAGTAAACGATGTGCTTTCACTGGCATAGCGTACCCCGTGTGCGCTCGCCCACAGCTGCGCCGGGCTGCCGTCCTGCACAACAAGGCACAGGGCATCGTTCACCGCGTCAAACGCATGGTCGCCGATTGTCTCCACCTGCGTGCCGATGGTGATGCTGCGCAGATTTTGGCAATAAGCAAACGCATAGTCTGCAATGGCAGTCACGTTTTCGTCAATCGCCAAATCCGCTCCTGCGCGCCGTGCCGGATAGAGCAGCAGCGTTTTACCTGTCGCGTCCATCAGGATGCCGTCACAAACCTGCAAATACACACTTTCCGCTTCCACGCGCACTTCTTGCAGGTACTTGCAGTTTGCAAAGGCGTTTTCCGCAGTACCGACCACGGGCAGCCCGTTATGCACAGCCGGAAGCACCAGCAGCACTGCGTTTTCATCGCAGCCGCTGACAAGATAGCCATCCTGCGCGGCATTGAGCGTGTAGGAAATCTCCTGATCCGCCGCGGCAAAATTCACGCCCTGTGACGTGGCTGCTTTTTCAGCGGCAGACCCCTTCCAGCCGCGGATGGTCAGATTCTCGCAGTTCGCAAAAGCATCCGCCGCGATTTCCTCCACGTCCGGCCAGAGCAGGATGTCCGTCAGCGCCCTGCATCCCTCAAAAGCGGCACTTTCAATGCGCCGCACCGTGCGCGGCAAAGTCACATTGGTTAGGCTTTCATTGCCGCTGAATGCCCTTGCGCCAATTTCCACAATGCCGTCCGGCAGTTCGATTTGGGTCAGCGCAGTGCAGTGCTCAAACGTGCTCGCCGGGATTTTCGTCAGCGCTGCCTCCCACTGAACTTCCCGCAGGGCGGCGCAGTTCATCCACGCGCCGTTGCCCAGCGTCGTGACGCTCTTGGGCAGCTTCAGCGTCTGAATCCCAGTGCCAGAAAAAGCAGACGAGCCAATCGTATTCAGATTTTCCGGCAAAACGATGTTTTCCAGCGTGCCAATGCCCGCAAACGCATACGCGCCGATGCTGGTCAGGCTCTCCGGGAAGATGATTTCCGTCAGGGCCGTATTTTCAAACGCATTTGCTTCTATGGTTTGCAGATACTTGCTCCATGTCACCGTTTTCAGCGACGTGCAGCCGCTGAACGCCGACGCGGAGACGGTATGGAGGCGCTCCGGCATCTGGAATTCCGTCAAGGAAACGTCATTCCGGAACGCCGCTGCACTCAGGCTCGTTACGCTGTCCGGAATATGCACGCTTTCCAGTGCCGTGCAGTTCTGGAACGCCTTTGTGCCGATGTTCGACAGCGAATCATCAAACGACAGCGATTGCACCGCCGTGCAGCCTTCAAATGCCGATTCGCCAACAGACGTCACGCCCGTGAACGCATTGGGCGAAACAAGCGACGTGCAGCCCTTGAAGAATCGGTCAGGAATCGCCGTCAGCGTACCTTCACCGAAATTCACCGTCTTCAAGCCCGTTGCATTTTCAAACATGCCTGCCTGATAATCGCTGAAAATCGGCGAGAAAGTCAGCGTTTCCAGATAGCGCAGGTTTTTGAGTGCGCCATCATCAATCTGTGTCAGCGTTTCCGGCATGACAAAGCTTTGCTGCGGTGCGCTGGCAGCATAAGTCAGCAGCCGCGTGGCATCTGCCGTCATCAGTGCACCTTGCTGCACCTGAAAATGCGTGTTTCCCTCTGCCAGCTGGAAAGCCGTCAGCGCCGTGCAGTCACGGAATGCATCCGCGCCAATCAGGTTCAGCGACTTCGACAGCGGCATCGACGTCAGCGCAACACAGCCGTCAAAGGCTTCCGCACCAATCATCGTAATATCGCCATCAATCTGAATGGATTCCAGTCTTTCGCAGTCCTGAAATGTGCGGTCAGGAATGACCGTCACACCAGCCGGAATTTCCAATGATTTTATTTTATAACAATACTGGAATGCGCCTTCCCCGATGGATTCGAGCTTTTCAGGCAGACGACCATCGCCCCACGCCTTCCCCATATTCCAGCATCCAGCGAACGCGCTTTTACCGATTTTGGTCACGTTTTTGCCGATGCACTGCTCAACACTATAATCTCTCGCAGAGCCGTAGCCCCAGCAGTTCACAAAGGCTTCGTCCGGAATTTCTGTCAGTGAATCAGGGATTTCCAAGAAGTGCATTTGTAAACATGCCGCAAATACGCCCTCGCCCATTTTCGTCAGCTTCTGCGGCATCCGAACCGAATCAAGATAGGCGCTGCCTGCAAAGGCTTCCTTGCCAAAGGTGGTTACATTGTCCGGAATGTAAAATTCCTTGCCGATGCCCGACGGCATATCATAAAACGCGCGGTCGCCGATCGTCGTGACCGGATACCCTTCAATCTCCTGGGGAATAAGCACTTTGCTTCTCAGCAGTTCTTTATTATATCCTGTAATCGTCGCTTCCCCATTCTGAATCTCATAGGTATAGTACTCTGCCGGGTCTGCAACAAGTACATATGCAAACAGATAATCATATCCATTTAATCGTAATTGAATACGCACCATTTCATTTGCAGAAAGTGAAATGCTGCCTTTACCATCCCATTCGACATGGATTCCCGTTGGCTCATAGGTATAGCTTTCCTTGCGACTCTCACCATATTCGCCATCATAGAAAGTAGCGGTACGACCATCCGTATAGCAGAAATACCACAGCCATTCCTCTTTTGTCACAACGTAATTTTCTGGAACATCGTAGGTAAAGTGGATTGTTTCCCCCGGCTGGGCAAAAATGACAGTCCGATCGTTCCAATCCATTTTCGCTTCCTTTGTCTCCGCGCAAGCAACTGTCGTTGCCAGCGCAAAAAGAAGCAAGAACAGTCCGAATGTGACCTTCCAACGTTTCATGTGCAATTCTCCTCCATCCGCTTTTTCCCTGTTGCAAACTGCCAGTTTTCCATATTTATTATACGCAGGTTTTCCCAGCTTGTCAACATGATTGGTAATCGTTCCTTGACAATTTCTTCTGAATATAGTATTAGCATCTTATTGATTTGACGGTGCATGACATAGCATTCGATTTAGTTTCTGTATTTTCCCTTAATTTTCTTGATTCTTCTATTGACTTTTTCTTGAAATTGCTGTATGCTGGAAATCGAGAAAGGGGTTGATACACATGAAATCCAAGAAACTTTTGACGATTACGCTGACCAGTCTGCTGATCGGAAGCTGTCTGGTCCTACCCGCACTGGCGGACAGCGCGGACGCTCCAAGCGGCGGAAATGTCGCGACTTACGAAATTTCCGCAAACGTAAAACGCATTGATGAATATGCGTTTGCAAACAGCACGAGCCTTGTCAGCGTGAAAATTCCTGATTCTGTAACTGCCATCGGGGATTACGCCTTCTCGGGCTGCACGAGCCTGAAAGAGATCACGATTCCCAGCAGCGTGACAGAGATTGGCGCGCACGCATTCGATGGATGCACGGCGCTGGTGAAGGTGGATGGGCTGGAGAATGTAACGAATCTCAGCGACTTCACGTTCTATAACTGCATTTCACTGCAAGATGTTGGGGATTTGACTTCTTTGACGAGCATTGGCGAATCTGCTTTTGCAGGCTGCAAATCACTGACGCAACTCTGTGATATGCCCCATCTGAAAAGTATCGGCGCGTCTGCTTTTTCATACAGTATCAGTTGGGACGATGGAACAGAACAATATTGCGATTCACTGAAGCGTATTGGCGACATTTCTAATGTCGAACAAATCGGTGATTCAGCCTTTTTCAGCTGCGCGTCTTTAGCAGAAATCGGAAGTTTGCAGCATGTCACAACAATTGGGGATTGGGCTTTTGGGTATTGCACTTCACTCAAAGAAATCAGCAGCTTAAACAATATTAAAAAGATTGGCAGATGGGCTTTCTACGATTGTCAGTTGAATACGCTTGAAATCGGAGGAAATGACGTCCACATTGGGGCGGAAGCATTTTCAGGTTGTAACTCACTTGTAAACATTGAGGGTTTAAGCAACGTAACAAGCATCGACAGTGGTGCTTTCGCGTTCTGCGCCATGACCACTATTAGTGGTCTAACGAACATTTCTGCCATTCCGGATAGCGCATTTGTCAACTGTACCAATCTGCAAAGCGTAGAAGGTTTGGGGAATGTGACGAGCATTGGCGCATACGCATTTTCAGGTTGTAACTCACTTGTAAACATTGAGGGTTTAAGCAACGTAACAAGCATCGGCAGCGGTGCTTTCGAGTTCTGCGCCATGACCACCATTAGCGGTCTAACGAACATTTCTGCCATTCCGGATAGCGCATTTGCCAGCTGTACCAATCTGCAAAGCGTAGAAGGTTTGGAGAATGTGACGAGCATTGGCGTATACGCATTCTCCAGCTGCTATGCGTTGGAAACACTTGATAACACCGATAATGTGACCACCATTGGTGCTTACGCTTTCAGAGATTGCGAATCGCTCACATCCATGGAGCATTTGAGCAATGTAACAAGTATTGGCGATAGTGCTTTTGTAGGCTGCACCTCCTTGGTTCGGGTTGGTGATATGCCCCATTTGGAAAGCATCGGCGACTCTGCCTTTGGGGTTTCCAGCCGTTGGATTCCGGACGAAGGCATGTCAAAAGACTATGCCTGTGCGTCACTGGAAAGCATCGGAGATCTCAGCAGCGTTACTTCCATCGGCGAAAACGCCTTCTATCAGTGCACTTCGCTGAAAACCGTCGGCAGTCTCAGCAGCGTTACTTTCATCGGCGCAAATGCGTTCAAGCAGTGTACTTCCCTGCAAAGCATCGGGGAACTCGGCAATGTTACACGCATCGCGTATGGCGCTTTCTACGGCTGTGAATCGCTGACCAGCATTAGCGGCTTGGAAAAGCTGACCGTCTTGAATCGAGAGACATTCCGCAATTGCAAATCGCTGAAAACCGTTGGTGATTTAAGCAGTGTGACAAGCATCAGCGACAAGGTGTTCGATGGCTGCACTGCGCTAACCACAGTTGGCGATTTAAGCAGCTTGAAGGTCGTTCCTGACAGGCTGTTCTTCTATACGTCAAATCTGGTTTCGGTTGGCGATTTGAGCAGCGCCACCAGCATTGGAGAGAGCGCATTCTCTGGCTGCCGCAAACTGACGAGCATCGGAGACATGTCCAATGTTCGTACCATCGGCGAGTCTGCATTTTCGTCCTGTAATGCGCTAACAAGCATCGGTTCCCTGCCCAATGTTCGCACCATTGGCAACTATGCGTTTTCTGGCTGCAAAACATTGACCAGCCTTGATGAGATGCCCATGCTGGATAGCATTGGCAGTAGTGCATTTTCGGGCTGCAGTATGCTGGCAAGTCTTGGTGAAATGCCCATACTAAAAAGCATTGGCAGTAGTGCATTTGAGAGTTGCAGCAAACTGACGAGCCTTGATGGAATGCCCATGCTGGATAGCATTGACACCGGTGCATTCGCTTACTGCACCACCTTAACCAACGTCGAAATTCTGGCAAATGTAACGACACTCGGAAGCCATACCTTCTACGGCTGCAAATCGCTAAAAACCATTGGTGATTTAAGCAAAGTTACAGTCATCGACTCCTCCACATTCGCTTCCTGCAGCGCATTAGAGAGCGTAGGCGATGTGAGCAGCGTAACTTCAATTGGTTATGCCGCATTTGAGGGTTGCTCTTCGCTTGTGCGTGTCGGCAACATGAGTAATGTCGAATCCATTGATTCTAACGGTTTTGCAAATTGCAGCGCCTTGGAACGCATTGATGAACTGGACAAGATCACCAGTATCGGTCAGTATGCATTTATGGGCTGTACTGCACTGAAGAGTATCGGTTCCCTGCGCAACTTGAAAACTATCGGGCAAGGTGCTTTTAACGGCTGCAGTGCACTGGAGCATGTTGACGATTTGTACAGCTTGACGCGCTTGGAATCCGATGTTTTCTCACACTGTGTATCGTTAATCAGCGTTGACTGGTCTGACAAACTAACCGTCATTGGGAGTAGTGCATTCTTTGGCTGCAAAACGCTTGTCAGCATTGGTGATTTAAGCAATGTTGCAAGCATTGGAGGTTCTGTCTTTAGGGACTGCATCGCGCTGAAATCAATCGGCAATATGCCCAAATTGGAATCAATGGAGTCGGATTGTTTCATGGGCTGCACCGCACTGGAAACCGTCGGTAATTTAAGCAGCCTGAAGGAGATTCCATATGAGGCGTTTGATGGCTGCACCTCTTTGGTGAGCATCGGCGATTTGAGCAACGTAACCACTATCGGATCATACGGGTTCAACCAATGCAAAAAGCTGACCTCAATTCCGAATCTGGGCAGTTTGGAAAGCGTCAATCAATTTGCCTTCTCCGGATGCGAGTCGCTTGCATTTCTGGGTAATCTTCGCAATCTAACAAGTTTTGGCTATTCGCCTTTCATTAACAGTCCTTTCTATAACTGCCCAAACCTTGTCCTGGAAGTCCTGCCGGACTCCGCCGCTGAGCAGTACGCAAAGAGCTACAACATGCGGTACACCTACATTACGGAGTAATTCTCACATCACTTGGTTCTTCGCGGAATCTTGGAGGCAACCAGCAAGATTCCGTGAAGAGCCTCTTTTATCTTGCACCATTTCGTCCGCATCCACATCCATGTTGATATGTGCCGTTGGATTTCGCAGAACTATAGTGCGTTTCTAAAATGAGACCGGTGCAGTTTCAAGCAGATTTTCTTGCAATTCAAGGATGAAAACCGAAGGTTTACTGTCGGTAAATCGAGAAGTGCAAGAAAAGATGCCAAAATTGCACCGGTCTCATTTTAGAAACACACGCTAAGGAGCAATCAGCTCATAGAATTTGAGCGCCTCGACAATCGCAGTTTCCTTGTCTGGCGGACAGTGTGGCTGCTTTGCCTCCTCAGACTTCGGCTTGTTGCAATTCTCACGCTCAATAATGCCACATTTCTGCTTCACCTGTGCGATATAGAGGTAGCTGACCTTCAAGCCATTATGTTCCAGAACATACGCTTTGATTTCCTCGTAGGTTGCCTTTTTCTCCGCGGCAGTCAAATCCAGCTCGTCCATCTTCACTTCAATCTCGATATGGTCCTTGCTTTGAAGTTGGACAATGCACATACCGTCTCCGACATATCCGTTTCGTTCCAACCAAGTCCAGTGATTTCCGAGCCGTTAAAATACACGGGAAAACGGAACTCGATGCGCTTCACGATGCGTCCGTCGCTCCGACGCTCCGGGTAAATCTCCACTCGCTCGATGAAGCTGTTCATGAAGGTCTTTTTCTCCAGGTCGGTGAACTGGTCGTAGAGCTTGTCAAAGTAGAGCAGGAACTGATAGACGTTGTCGGTGGAAATCCTGTGCTGACGGATGTTGTCCATGCGGGTCTGCACCTCGGCGATGCTGACCTCGACGGAGGCGATCTGGTCGTAGACCCTGTTTTGGCGCTCCTGCAGATCCTGCGCCTTGCGGGTGTAATGCGGGTCGTCAAAATCGAGCGCGTCGATTTGCTCGCCCAGCCTGTCCTTGGTGCCCGTGAGCTGGCGGAGCTGCTTGCGCAGGGTCTCCATCTCCGTGTCGAGCTCGGCGGTGTCCAGCTTGCCGCCGATCTTCTCCCGAATGCCCTGCTCAAAGGCGGGGGTGTTGACCAGCTTGTGGATGATCTCCTCCACCACGCCATCGATGATTTCCTCGCCCCACTGGTGGTGGTAGTCACAGCGCTTGCCGTCCACATGCAGGCGGTGCTTGCAGGCGTAGTAGAAGTAGTCGCGGTAATAGGTTCCGTCGCCCTTCTTCTTGCGGTTCACGTTGCCGTACATGCCGCCGCCGCAGATGGGACACTTGAGCAGCCCGGACAGGACGTGCTCGTGGTCAAGGCTGTGCGTCTTGATCTGGCGCTTGTTGGTCTGCTGGCGCTGCTTCTGCGCGAGCTGCCAGTCCTCCTCGGAGATGATGGGCTCGTGGGTGCCGTCGTAGAGCGCGTAGTCCTTCTGCTTGACGATGTGGTACTGGTTGCGGGTGCCGGGGATCTTCTCGTTATGTCTGCGTCCGTACGCCAGCTTGCCGCAGTACACTGGATTGTCAAGCACGCCGATGAGGAAGGAACCCGTGAAGGCTTCCCGCTTGTTGTTGTCACGGCAGACCTTGCTGTATCCGTGCTCGTTGAGCCAGTTGGCGATTCTGGCGGTGCCCATGGTGGTGTGGATGTACTTGTCATAGATGATGCGGATGACCTCAGCCTCTTCCTCGGCAATCTGCAGGTGCCCGTCCACGAGCTTGTAGCCGTAGGGCGCGAAGCCGCCGTTCCATTTGCCCTCGCGGGCCTTCTGCCTGCGGCCCTCCATCGTCTGGACAAGGATATTCTCGCGCTCGATCTCGGCGACAGCGGAGAGAACGGAAATCATCAGCTTGCCGCTGTCCTTGGAGGAGTCGATGCCGTCCTCCACGCAGATGAGGTTGACGCCGAAGTCCTGCATCCGTTGCAGGGAGGTCAGCACGTCCGCGGCGTTGCGGCCGAAGCGCGAGAGCTTGAACACCAGCACGAAGGAGACGCCGTCCTTGCCGGATTCGATGTCCCGCAGCATGCGAAGAAACTCCGGGCGGCCCTCGATGTTCTTGCCGGATTTGCCCTCGTCGCAGTATTCCCCGGCGACGAGCATGTTCTGGAACTCCGCGTACTTGCGCAGCTTGTCCTTCTGCGCGTCCAGGCTGTAGCCGTCCACCTGCATGGAGGTGGAGACGCGGGTATAGATGTAGCATTTCATTCGCTTCATGGCTTTTCCTCCTGCGGTCCAGCCTTTGCCGCGTCGGCGTGTTCCTCAAGCTCAAGGAGGAACCTGTCGTAGTCGGACAGGAACTCGCGGTCCTGAATGACGCGGTACTTCTCAAATTCGGTTTCTGCGTGCAGCCGGGCGATTTCTGCAGACACCCTACCCGCATCCCTGAGAAGACCGTATTCGAACATTTCAATGAAGCGGTTCAGGCGGGTTTCCCAGTCCTGCATGGTCAGCGGGATGTGGCGCTGGGCCATGTTCTCGGCGAAGTCCAGATAGGAGGTGACCATGCGGTTCAGCTGCCCAAGCTCGTCCTCGGTGAGGTAGTTCTTGGCGATGGACACGTCGGACTTTTTGATCTTGCCGTCCGGCGCGTCCTGCCAGGTGGTCAGACCCATGTGATCCTTCGTGTGGTCGGCGCGCTCCATGATGAGCTCGGCGGCGGTGTGCCCGTGCACGGCGAAGTGCATCTTGTTCTGCACCGTGGCATAGAAGCGTTTCGTGGCGGCGGAAGTACGGTCGTAGTCGATAGCAGTGGCATACAGGTCGGTGATCTTCTGATAGAACTTGCGCTCGCTGGCACGGATCTCCCGGATGCGCTCCAGCTGTTCCTCAAAGTATTTGTCGGTCAGATAGGTGCCCTGCTTGAGCCGTTCGTCGTCCATGACCCAGCCGCGAATGGTGTACTGCGTTGCGATCTGATTGACCCATTTGCGGAACTGAACGGCGCGCTCGGAATTGACCTTGAAGCCGACCGCGATGATCATTTGAAGCGCGTAATGGTTGGTGGAATAGCTTTTGCCGTCTGTGGCAGTTATCCGAAATTTTCGGATAACTGAATCCTCTGACAGCTCGGAATCATCGAAGATTTTCTTGATGTGATAATTGATCGTTTTGACACTCACATCATACAGCTGCGCCATCGTCTTTTGCGTCAGCCAGATGTTTTCGTCCTCATAGCGTATTTCAATGCTGCCCTGCGGGTCGCCCGTGGAGGCGACATAGGTCAACACCTCCGCCGCGCTGGAACGGATGGGCGCGGGCGTCTGCTTTTCTCTGGACATGGGAATTCCTCCTCGTGCGGTTTATGGAAGCCTTCCCCGGCCCGATTGGATACGAGCCGGTGAAGGAAGGTGGTTCAGACGCAGATGATTTCGGTCATCACGTTGTGCTCCGCTTCGGCGCGCGCCAGATTCATGAGCCCGACCCACTTTATGGAATCTTCAGCCTTCAGGACTTCGGTGATGCCCCAGCTTTGGGCATATCCCTTCATGAGAACATCGAAACACTCGCTGGCCTGCTCATCGACAGTGTGCAGATAGGCATTCAGTGCTCCCGTGAGCAGAAGCCTTTGGAAATGACCCGGATGGTTCGATTCCAGGTGCCGGAGGTGCAGCCGGCCCCATTTGCCGATGGGCTGTTGCTCCGGAAGCTCCAGATCCGGAAAGTAATAATCGCCGTGAAGGGTGTAGCTCAGGCCGTTGTGCTCGTCGGTGATATGTTGGGGCAGCGTGCGGCTCTCAGGAGCAGGATGATTCTGAAGCATGGTGCACCTCCTGTCAATCGTGCAGTAACTGTTCGTGTATTTTGTCCCAACTGCATTTTATTACGCAGCCATATCATTTGTCAATGGTTCTTCTGAATTTGTTTGAGATGATGGATTGGATAAACTGTCCCAACTCGTTTTGCTGTCAGCGGGAAGAACGGGAAACTCCACCTTCCCGCTGTACTTTTCGATCATTTCGGCAAGAAAGCCGACGCACCGCTCAAAGGCGGCGTTCTGTTCAGGCGTTCTTTTGAGCAAAGCCATGATTCCTCCAATAAAGGGTTGATCGGTGGTGGGTGCATAGAGGTTCAGTGTTCCTTTCTTGTTCCTGCAGATATGCGAATCCACTGCGTACATACGTACATGTGTACAATCCCTTTGTATGTGTGTATGTATGTACACAGAGAATCGCGGAAATTCTCACTTATAGGGAATTTCAAATAAACGGGTTATCATCCGAGCAATCGCGCTGCCATCCGTCTGCCGTTCTGAGTGGGAGCCTTAGCACAGGCTTAATGCCGGTAAAGCCCCACACGCGGCGTCCGACGAGGTTCGTCAGATTGTTGGAGTGTTCGATGCTGTACTTCTTCTGGTTGGCAATCAGGAACTCTGAGAAGCTCCGGTTTTTGAGCGGTGAAAAGCCGTTCTCACGGCACCAGACGGTGTAGATTTCGTAGAGCTCCTGCGAGCCAACCTTCCCTTCGGGCGTGAGCTGGATATAATCCCCGGCTTCCATAAAGAGCAGCACGTTATTGGCGTCCTGCTTAACCGTTTCCCGGTTGGAACGGGAGCGGGTGCTTTCGGTGAAGCGAAAATGATTCGCCACAAGGCGCTGCAGTCCTTCAAAGGCCCAGAGGAAGATGCCTTCCAGCTCGCGGCACATTTTCTCCGCGATGTCGGGGTCATCCACGCGATCTGGCTGGCGCTCCCTGGTGGTCAGAATCAGCTGGCGGCGATAGAAGCCGTTGCTGCGGTCGTAGAGGGATTGGAGATCGCCATTGCTGAATGCCAGCAGCCGGGCAAACATCCAGCCCTGATAGCTCTGCTTGCCCTTCTTTTCCAGATCCATGCGGCCCTGTGCGGTGACCAGCGACTTGACATAGTTGGTCTGACGCAGGGCTTCCATGCGCATGTCATCATCGATCAGCAGATGGATGTGCTCGAGATCTGCCCGGGCAAAGCGGTTTTCGGACACCTTGCCCACGCTGCCGTCCTTAACGTTGCAGCCAAACAGATGGGACAGGACGGTGCCGATCTGTGATTTGCCCTCGCCGCCGCTGCCCTTGATGACCATCATGCGCTGTCCCTTGTTGCTGGGAATCAAGCAGTAACCGATGTATTCCTGCAAGGTGGGGATGTCATCTTCATACAGAAGACCATGCAGAAAGCCCAGCCACGTTTCCGGGCTGGGCACGGAAGGATTGTAGGCTACCGGAAAACGGCTGCGCACGATTTCATTCTTGGATTCGGAGAACGATCCGTCCAGAAACAGTGTGCCGTTTGCGACGTGAATCCGGTCTGTCTGCGGCGGGAAGTCGTCAATGTGCGCCGTGATTTTCAGCAGCTCGATGATATTGGAAATCTTCTTCGGAACGCTGGTGGACGCATACGGCTCGATGATCTGGTAGATTTCCGTCTTGAGCGGCGCTTCGTCGGTCATGCGTCCTTCCGGCGTGAAGAAGCTGTTTTCGGTGTAGAGCAGCTTGTGCGAAGCCAGAAACTCCCGGCAGAAAGCCGCCTCGTTGATGCTCTGCCCGTCGTACCAGGGCGGGAACTGGTCAGGCCGCAAGCGCTTCGTCATGTGCGTTCGCCTCCTCTCTGTGGGTGGCGTTCCAACGTTCGATGCTGTGTATGGTGCCGTCGCCGAGCAGAGAGTTGGCGGTATCTTTGCGGATAACGCTGTCTGCATCGTACAGACAGCCGATCATATAGGACACCTGCGGTAGCGCATGGCTGGCGGATATGAGGCGGTCGTCCCATTCCTCCGATGGATGAACAGGAGCAAATCGTTGCTGACGATTTTTCAGGAGCCGTTCATATTCGATCAGCACGGAGGCGCAGTGCCCTTCCCGTTCCCGCTGGGATTCTTCCTGCCGGATGCGGGGAAGTGCGACGGCGGCGGAAGCCGGCGTGTTGGGGTCGATGCCGAAATCCAATGCCAGCTTGCGCGCTGCATCGAGGGGAGACAAATTGAACAGTCTGGCGGTGAAGTCGATCACGTCGCCGGTGGAGTGACAGCCGAAACAGTAGAAATAGGTTTTATTGATTTTCATGGAGGGCGTCTTGTCCGAATGGAACGGGCAGCGGCACATGCCGTTTTGCCCGATCCTGACACCGTAATATGCAGCTGCCTGCGGAACGGTCACGCGGGTCTTGAGGGTATCGAAAATTCTCGTATGTTTCACTTCCTTGTATTCTGCCAGTTTTGTAGGGATTGATTGTTGAAGATGAGTTTTCAGGTTATCGGTTGGTTTCCCATGCTTTATATCGGCTATGTTCATGGGTGCTGCGCTGAGACAGCAGCCTGTCAATTTCATCCGAGTCGAGCGTGCGGGTCAGCCTGTCTAGTTTGGAAACTTTCTCCTGCATGAGTTCATTGGGTTCTGCTTTTCGCTTCCAGTACGCGGTTTCTCTGAGCATATCGGTGTTCTTCTGGCGCTCGTTGACCAGCAAAGCATAGACTTCTCTCAGCTTGCGGACGAGCTTTTTGATGACCGGGAGAACCTTGTTTTCGCGGTAGCTCCTGGCGGTTTCCAGCATCCCGGTGTCGGGCAGAAGCTCGTCTGCGAAACCCAGGCTTTGTACGAATGCTTTGACCTCTTTGTCGCTCTTCGCAAGTGCATCTATCTTCCTTTTTGCGGCTTCGACTTCATGCTCAGCCTCCTCCCGATTCGCTTGCGCCAGATGCACGGCTTGCTCCGCGCTTTGTTGCTGCGCCATAATCGCATCGAGGGCTTCCTGTTCCTTCATGACCTTGAACTGCACGGTGGTCAGGTGCTCCTCGGTGCTGCCGCGTTCGCCGCGCTCCACGTCGGTGTAGCCCGCAGCGAACATGGCGTCGTGGTACTGATCCTGCAAAATGCTGTAGGATTTCTTCAGGACAATCTTGCCTGTTTTCGTGCGCAAGGGCTCTCCGAATTCATCCAGCACGTGCCGGGACTGCCATTTTTTGCTGTGGCTGATCTGCATGACGGTCTCCTTGACGGTGCCAACCAGCGCCGGGTCCTTGCAGCGCTTCGGCCACAGAATCTGTTTTTCGACGACGGGCACATAGACCACATGAAGATGATAGTGCCATACGTCGTAGCCAAGGGCCTTGCTCATGCCCTGGTTGCGTTCGTCAGCGTGCATGACGGCGGAGAGGATGTACTGTTCGCCGCCGACAATATCGACGGCAGCCCGGTATGCCTCGGCGTAGAACGCCTGTGCAAACTCGTAGCCGCCGTGATTGTGGAAATACGCGGAGTTGACATCGAAAACCAGCTCGCCATAATGGACGGCGTCCTGCTTGAGTCCACGGGTGGAAATGGTGCCATCCTGCTCCATCTGCCGGAACATCTCCTGATAGCTGCCGGAGGGCGTCTTGAAATGGATGTTCATATGGCTGCGTTCGGGGACAATATCCTCGTTCCGGTAGCAGGTTTTCTGGCGTTCGTTGTGGGCTTCAGCGTCGGCGATATTGTTTTCGGTTCGGGGCTGGTTGCGGACGGTGGTGCGATCCACGCCATCGTTTCTTGCCATGGAAGCACCTCCTTTCTTTCGTGGGTGTGATG
>ERZ772892.1650-NODE-1650-length-22477-cov-12.246722_pt1 | contig 22477 bp, 19 predicted proteins | sample MGYA00512126_ERZ772892 | MGnify/ENA primary metagenome ERZ772892 (study PRJEB29015, sample SAMEA2737697) | human gut metagenome | biome: human gut; feature: human-associated habitat; material: faeces | place: China | collected 2012 ... | reverse complement strand
ACAAACTGCTTTCCTGCCGCTACAATATGGACACCAACCGGGTGGAAGCCCGGTTCGCAGATGGCACTACCCTTGCCATTGACTGCATCGCCATCGAGGACGAGTACGGCAACACTCCGGCACAGCGGGCAGAACTGGACTGGCTGCTATATAATAAGCCCTTGGAGTATGCCCAGCTTGTGCTGGGTGGAGAGATAGAACATTATCTCTCGCTTGGCTGTGACCATGGCAGATTAGAAGATTGACTTTTAATTAAAATACCCGAAGCAAAAGAACAACCCTCTACTTGCAGTCGTTGCAGATAGAGGGTTATTGTTTTGTTAGTATTCTTTCAGATTCAAATGAGATATACTTGCTTGATACTCAAGAAAACGAATTGTCCGATGTTCGATATCAAAATCACTTACTCCTCTTGCGATGGTAAGTTCCCACTGGAGTTTAGCACAATTAGAAACCATATACTGCTCAATCCAGCACTGTTTCCCGTGCTTGCGTAACAGTAGGATACTTCGCCTACAGCACTAGCCGTTTTCGTTGCAAGTTGATGTGAACTAGAGTCAGCCGCTATCCAACCGATGCCAAAACTATCAATGCCTATGGAAGATGAGTCGAAGGAGACCGGCGAGGAAGATACCGAACCCATCTGATTTTAAGGCGGCATTTTGCCGCCGTACATAACTATCATTTGTGTATTTTTCGGAAGCGCAATCATTGTGGCCGAATGCTATATATCGTATCAAATTGGTATGGATCTGATTGTAAAACTTTTCCATTTGAAATCACGATAATTGTTTCGCCTTCTTTAATTTGCGATAGTTGAACTTGCCCTTTCAAATAATCTGATGCTCCATGAATTATGTATTCATCATCGGCATCATACAACTGGTTTTTTGCTATTGCATAGATACAGTTCTCTTGCAAATCCACATTTGTGACTGTGAGCTTCGATTCTTTTCTATCTAAAAAATTCACTTTGAAAAACCCAAAGGAAAAAACTACTATCATTGCAGTGCAAATGCTGAAAACCACTTTCTTTGTCATTTTATTCGCCTCTATAAGAAAGAAATAGCGTATATAACGACTGCGTTATTCGCAAAGCGCCTGTATAAGAAGTTGGATATTGTGAGCCATCCACTGTGCTTCCATCTTTATGAATTCCAATAGCCACATATCCAGATCCGGAAATGTATTCCACAAGTGGGCCGCCACTAAATCCACCTGTCAGATTCCAATCGCCTTTGAGATATTTAGACGTTTGACTTTTTATATGGCCGGAGGATTTACACATTTTATGGTACGAACTGTGTACCATACCGGGATTTCATTATAGGAACAAGTTTTTACAGCGCACCGTCAGAACGGATATTGTCATAGTTCAGCACACCCGCGAAGAACGCAAGCGCCAATCCCTGGCCCCAGCCCTGAATCCAGTCGCGGCTGATGCTGCGGTAAACGTCGGCATCTTTCATAACCGCGGTGCCGCCGGAAACATTCAGCACGCGGCCATCCGGGCTGACGTTTGCCAGCATACCGGGGATAGATTTATTGATGTACTTGATGTGCAGCGGGTTGCCCTTGGCGATCATGGCGGCAGCGATGCCGGCGCTGGCGCTGACTTCCTCATAAGAAGTTTCATCGTCCACAATGGTGCACCACAGGCCGTTTTCGGTCTGGTAAAGCTTAAGTGCGGCAAGCTGGTCGTTCAGGCTGCCGACAACATCCAAAAACTTGGGGTACAGGTAGCACTGCGGCAGGCGAATGCCCACCTGAGACATGGTATACGCGGCCCAGGCATTGGCGCGGCCCCACTTGATGCCGGACATGTGGTCCCCGGTAATATTGTTATAGCCGTGGTAGTACAGCCCGCTTTCAGGGTCCTGCAAATATTTGATATGCCAGTAATACTGGTTCAGCGCGTCATCAATCAGCTGTTCATCTTTCAGCAGCACACCCATGCGCAGAAGGAAAAAACCTGCCATAAACAGGGTATCGGCCCATGCCTGCTCCGGAAAATCATTGTTGACGGAGACCGTGTGCTGTAAAACATGGTCGCCAAAGCGCAGGGCTTCTTTTTCCAGATACTCCACCTTGCTCTTGGCAATGTTCAGATACTTCTCGTCGCCGGTGTGCTGGTACAGCGTGATCAGACAATGTCCCATCGAACAGGTATTGACCGTCCAGCGGGGCAGGCCCAGCTCAATATATTCATCCACGCGGTCCTTGACCAGCTGCAAATAACGTTCATTTTTCGTAACTTCGTAAGCCTCACAAATGCCGTAATACGCCACGCCGCAGGGCCAATCCCAGGTCATATCCATGCGCATGGTGCGGTCAACGATCTTATCAATTGTTGCTTCGATCTGCACCTTATCAAAAATCAGGTTTGCCATTTTCGCTGCTCCTTTTATTTCATGCGTTTCTCTTCAATGCTTTGCTGCATCTGATGCAAAATTTTTATATCTGCGGGGGCGCATTCCAGGATAACTTCATCCCGGATCAGCGGTGTTTCGGGTGCGTATTGGGCCAGCCAGTCCAGAATGGGGGCATAGTCCATCTGCCCCTTGCCAAGGCCGACCAGCGTTTTGGTGCCATCGGGTTCAATGCGGCAATCTTTACAGTGCATCGCGCCCAGCTGCTTGCCAATGACCGCCAGCCAGCTTTTCCAATGCTCTGCCTGGAAGGCTGCATTCTGGGCATCCTTTGTGGTAAACAGATTTACCGGGTCAAAAATGACCTTTATATTATTCGGGGCATCCACGGCCTGCAATAGCTCGGCCAAAATTTCCGGGCTGCACAAGGGGTGGATCGCCACCGGCTCAACGCCAAAAACTGCGTCCAGCCGCACAGCTTCTTCAGCAATGCGCTGCAGGCTGTCCAGCATCAGCGGGCGGCGCAGGGCTTTTTCTTCATCGGACAAGGCGGTCCAGGAAGTCTCGCTGCCAACCATTCTGGCACCCACCTGCTTTGCGTACCTCAGGCAGCGCTTCACATTTTCTACCCCGGCAAGGCGGGCGGGCTCATCGGGCACGCTCAAATCCATGTAGCAGCTTAATACGGTGATTTCAATATCCTCGGCATTAAATGCCTGAAAAATTGCGGAAAGCTGTGCATCTGTGACCGATGCAAAATCTTCAATGCCTTCAATCGCCCGCGGCATTGCCAGCTGCGCACCAGTATACCCGGCAGTGTGCAGAATGTGCGCTAGTTGGACGGGGGTATGTTTGCCGTAGTCATGGGCACGGCAGCCGATACGGATCATTGTGCAAACCTCCTATTCGTGGGTACCTGCACAGCGGGGGAGATAAACAAAATTTGGAGCATCCGGCCCCTGCTGTTCTTTGGCAAAATGCTCAAAGTGACTTTCTGGGTCAACAGCAAGCCATTCTTGCAGCTCGGCGCTTGGTACACCGGGTTGGTGGCGGATATTCACATGGGTACGCGGTTCTTCCAGATAAGAAAACAGCAGGTTTTCCTGTACACTGATCAGATGCCAGCGATCCCCCTCCAGCAAGCCCTCGCTCACCAGCTTTAGATGGTACTCCATGTAGCTGCACCATTTATCCGGTTTCAAAACGGCAATGCGCCCATGCTGTGCGCCGGAATGGCGCTCACGCAGCCAATCGCCGGCAGTGGTGGGGATATCGTGGTAAAAATACGGCTGCATTGCTACCCAGCGGCGGGGCAGGGCTTCGCCCACGGCAGCGGGCCATGGGCAAAGCAGTGCATCCAGCAGGGGCGACAACCCATCCGGCGCAAGCGCTGTGCCGACAGATTCAAGGTACAGGAACAAGTGCGCCTGATACCGAAACAGCGAAGCTGTCAGCAGCTGGTGTGCTTGGCGCAGCCCCTCAACGGTTTGGGAAAATTCCTGCATGGCAGCAGCAAGAGATACCGCATCGGTTCCACTGTGCAGCACAGCATGGAATGATGCGCGAACCACGGGACAAAGCTGCCATGTAAGGCTTTCTGATGGCATTTGCTTACCCCCAATACGACTTATTTATTTTATTGTAAGCCACCCAGCCGGGAAGATGCAACTTGTATAATGCACGGATTCTTTGTGATAATTGAAGTTTACAGACAATAAAAACTGTGTTATGATGGGCACAATTTAGGCAGAGTTCCTGCCGGAAGGAGCAGAACAATGGAATACAACATTCTTTCCTGCGGTGCGGTGGCGGACGGAAGGACAAACTGCGCAACTGCTATCCAAAACGCTGTGGATACGGCCTCGGCGGCAGGCGGCGGGCGGGTCATCATCCCGGCCGGGCAGTATCTGAGTGGGTCGGTATTGCTGAAAGATAATGTGGAACTTTACCTGGAAAGCGGCGCGGTCCTTATCAGCAGCCTGGACCCTGTAGATATCAAACCGTTCCCCCAAGGGGGAAACGGCGTGAACCCTGACGATACTGCCGATGGCTGGCAGAGCGGCTTCTTTTTGGGTGCATCCCACGCCAAAAATGTGACCATCAGCGGTATGGGTACGATTTACGGCCAGGGCGACCAGGTGTTTTTGGACAAAAACGAAGATAACGGTTTCCATGAATGCCCCAAAACCTGCGAAGCGTTCCGCCCGCGCATGATGCTGTTTGAAGATGTGGAAAACTTTACCGTGCGCGATGTAACGCTGAAAGATGCCGCTTTTTGGACACTGCATATGGCAGGCTGCCAGAATGTGCGCATTGACGGAATAAAAATCCTGAACGATGACCGCGGAGCCAATAACGATGGCATTGACCCGGATTGCTGCCGCAATGTGGTAATTGCCAACTGCATTGTCTCAACGGGTGATGACGCCATTGTGGTAAAATCTACCGGCCCCATGTCGCGCCGGTATGGTGTGTGTGAGAATATCACCATCACGAACTGCGTGCTGCATTCCCGCGATTCCGCCTTGAAAATTGGCACCGAGACCCACGGAACGATCCGCAACGTAACTTTAAGCGACTGCATTATTGACCGCTGCTCCCGTGCGGTGGGTATCTGGGTACGCGATGGAGGAACGGTGGAGGATATCCATATTCACCACCTGACCGGATCCACCCTGCGCTATGCAGACCGCTATGCCGAGCCGGGTGCACCGGGCTGGTGGGGAAAGGGCGAACCGATTTTCATCAGTGCGACCCCCAGGAAAAACAGCCGGACAAAGACAGGAACCATCCGGAATGTTACATTCGATAACCTGTCCATTACCTGCGAAAGCTGTGCGTTCCTGGCCGGTGAGCCGGAAAGCTGCCTGCGGGATATCCGCATCCGGGACCTGCACATGACTTTTAAGCGACAGGGAACCCAGCCGGGAGGCTTGTTTGATGAACAGCCATCGGTGCGGCATGTGTACTCCCATGCGATCCCCGCATTGTATGCCCGCAGTGTGAAACAGCTGACCGTGCAGGACAGCACCGTGCGCTATGCGGATAAAAGCGAAGCGTGGGCGAGCGAAGTTACAACACTGGAGGACTGTACGGAAAGTGCAGTTGACCTTAAAAAAATTCAATAATCCTTGTAAGGAGGCAGATATTTATGTACCAGGCTGCACAAAACCGTTACAACACCCTGCCAACCCGCCGCTGCGGAAACAGCGGCCTGCTGCTGCCCGCTGTTTCGCTGGGGCTGTGGCATAATTTTGGCGATATCTCCCCGTATGAGAACATGCGTGCGCTCTGCCGTACGGCGTTTGATAACGGCATTACCCACTTTGACCTTGCCAATAACTATGGCCCAGAACCGGGTGCTGCCGAGCGCAATTTTGGCCGGATCCTACACGATGACCTTGGCGTTTACCGCGATGAGCTGATTATTTCCACCAAAGCAGGCTATGAAATGTGGGACGGCCCTTACGGCAACTGGGGCAGCCGCAAATACCTGCTGGCCAGCCTGGATCAGAGCCTGCGCCGCATGGGGCTGGACTATGTGGATATTTTTTACCACCACCGCATGGATCCTAACACCCCGTTGGAAGAAACAATGGGCGCGCTGGCCCAGGCGGTGCGCAGCGGCAAGGCGCTGTATGTCGGCCTATCCAACTATGACGGCCCCACGCTGGAAAAAGCCACTGCGATTTTGGACGAACTGCATGTGCCGTTTATCATCAATCAGAACCGCTACTCGATTTTTGACCGCACGATTGAAAATAACGGCCTGAAAGCGATGGCTGCTCGGTTGCATAAGGGAATTATCACCTTCAGTCCGCTGGCGCAAGGACTGTTGACCAACCGATATCTGCAGGGGATTCCGGCTGACAGCCGGGTACACACAGACGGGCGATTTTTGAAAGAAAAGGATATTACGCCGGAAAAAATCGCTCAGATCAATGCCCTGAACGATATTGCCCAGGCCCGCGGACAGACGCTGGCTGAAATGGCCCTGGCCTGGCTGCTGAGCCATGATGAGATTACGACCGTGCTGATCGGTGCATCGAAAACCAGCCAGATCCTGGATAACATCAAAGCAGTGCAGAACACGAGCTTTACGGCAGAGGAACTGGAAGCGATCGACAGAATCAGCAAATAAGCCGCAATCGATAATTTGAAAGGGAAGCCGTTTGCAGAGAACGGCTTCCCTTTTTGTTTCGGGAGTTATGGGGTTGGCGGGCGCAGCCAGCCGCTGTATTTCAAGATAGAAGTACCAATGCCGGTGCCTGTGGCCCGCCGCCAGTCCGATGGGGCGGTGCCCATCACCTCATAAAAATGGCGGTTGAAGCTGGACATGGAGCCAAAGCCGACTTTTTCACTGATGGTCAGGATCGAATCATCGGTCATGCGCAAAAGGCTGCAAGCTTTTGCAATGCGCGTCCGGTTCAGGTAGTCCAGCGGCCCCATGCCGACAAGCTCCCGGAACACCCTGCGAAAATGGGATTCGCTCATGCTGCACGCATCGGCAAGGTCGCGGATGCTGAAATTCTCCATATAGAATTCATCAATATAGGTCAATGCAGGTGCAATGACCATGCGGTTTGCTGAGGCAGAATCATTTTGCTCGGTGGAAAGCCGCATGACTTCGGTAATCAGGGCAACAAACAGCCCGCGCACGCTGATCTCATAGTTCAGGGAACGTGTTTGCATTTCCTGCAGGATCATCTTGACATAATTTGCCAGCGCGGGGTGGTCGGCAGAGGAAAAAATGCCGCTCCAGCCATGCAGTACCTGGGCCAGCAGGCGGCTGTTCGGCAAGGCTGCTGGGTCAAAAAAGGGGCGCAGCAGCTCCTCTGCATCGGTAAAAATATAGCTCCATTTGCTGGCACAGCCGGGGTCGGACCAGGTTGTATGCGGAACATCCCCGGCAACAAAGGTAATATCCCCGGCTTTGAAAGGAACAACCTTCCCGGAAAAGTTCATTTTCCCACTGTCACTTTCACAAATGCCGATTTCCAGGCAGTTGTGGAAATGCAGTACGCCGGAAGGTACATCTGAAATGCGCCATTCATCGCCGGCAATGACCCGGAGAGGGAAGTGGGGAGGAAACTCATAACTCCGGTATTCAATAACGGTTTTGCTGTGGCGGCCCATGGCGGAAGCCTCCTTGCCTTTGTTGGTTTCTATGCTGTCTCTATTGTACCATGAAAAAATCTGCTTGGATTTTTGTTTTATTCTACTAATCATGTGCAAAAACGCCTTGTTAGAAATATGATATAGCTGAAACGACCATAAAAGCAAGTGATATACAGGAAACAAGGTGCAGCATTACGATAATAATCCAAATAAATAAGCGTGTTTTCTCAATATACAGGGAATATGAATGCTCTAAATTGAAATTCTTGAGCGTTTTTGCATAGCAATTGAAGAAAAGTAGTGAGAAAATGGTTGCAACAAAGTGCATAATAGAAACAACGAAAGAGAAAAAAAACTGGTGCAAATGCAAAACGGCTCAGGCTTTTGCATCAAACCACATGGAAAAAGGAGGAGCGACCCAGTATGGCAAAACCGCAAAAGTCCACTGCACAATCAGAAGTACCGGGGCTCGTTAAAAAGGGGCCATTGTACTACTTAAAGCGGGACTGGCAGCTGTACGCACTGATGTTGCTGCCAATGGTGTTCATCATCGTTTTCAAGTACTTCGCCTACACGGGCTTGTCTGTAGCGTTCCTGGATTATAAGATCGGCAAAGGTTACGCGGGCAGCAAGTTTGTTGGCTTAAAGATCTTCGAGAAAGTTTTTAAGCACCGTGATTTCACCAAAGCCGTTGTCAATACGCTGCTGCTGAACGTGCTGGATCTGATCTTCAGCTTCCCGATGCCCATTATCCTGGCGCTGCTGTTGAATGAGATCCGCGTCAAATGGTTCAAGCGCACGACCCAGACGCTGCTTTATCTGCCGCACTTCTTGTCCTGGGTCGTCATTGGTGCTGTTGCTTACCAGATGTTTGCAACGCAGTCCGGCGTTGTCAATGCGCTGATTGCCAATGCGGGCAAAAGCCCCATTCCGTTCCTGCAGGAAGATGGCTGGTGGCTGTTCAGCTATGTGCTGATCGGCGTTTGGCAGACCATGGGCTGGGGAACCATCATTTACTTAGCCGCCATCACGAACGTCAATTCTGAATTGTACGAGGCTGCCAAGGTCGATGGTGCCAATCGCTGGCAGCAATGCCTGCATGTTACGTTGCCTTGCATCCGCTCCACCATCGTGGTCATGCTGATCATGCAGCTTGGCAAACTGATGGGCGGCAGCTTCGAACGTATCGTTGCTTTGTCCAATGCCAAGGCAACCGAATTCACCACCACCATCCCGGTTCTGGTTTACAAATGGTTCCAGGGCAACAAATTCAGCGAATCCACAGCGCTTGGCCTGTTCCAGTCCGTGATCGGCGTGATTCTGGTTATCGCATCCGACCGTGTCGCCAAAAAACTTGGCGAGGATGGCCTGCTGTAAGGAGGGAAGATAGATATGACCACTGCCACAGCACCTGCTGTTGAAAAGCGCAAAAAGCCTTGGACCAAGGCCCGCGTGATTGACCTGATCATCGACATCTTCTGCTTCGTGATCGTTGGTGCAGCATCTTTGACCTGTATCCTGCCTTTCATCCATATTTTGGCAAAGTCTTTGTCCGATAATGCTTACGTTGTTGCAAACCGCGTGATTCTGCTGCCAATGAGTGATGCCGGCATCAATCTGGATGCTTACAATAAGGTGTTCCATGACCCCACCATTATGCAGTCCTTGTGTGTCACCGTTCTGGTTACCGTTGTGTTTACAGCAATCGGTATGTTTCTTACGGTTTGTGCCTCCTATGCGCTGACCCGCCCGGAATTCCATGGCCGCAAGGTGTTCACCTTTATGATCATGTTCACGATGTACTTTACCGCCGGTACGATCCCTGACTACCTGCTGATGAACCAGCTGCACATGCTGGATACCATCTGGTGCCTGATTTTGCCGCTGTGCTTTGCACCGTACAACCTGTTGATCATGAAGAACAACTTCCAGGGGTCTATCCCCGAAAGCCTGATCGAGTCCGCCCGCCTGGACGGTGCTTCCCACTTCACCATTCTGGCAAAGATCGTTGTGCCGCTGTCCAAACCCATCATGGCAACCATCGCCCTGTTCTATGCAGTTGGCCGTTGGAATGCCTACTCCGATGCGCTGTACTACATTAAACAGAATGTCTCGCTGCGCCCGCTGCAGCTCAAACTGTATTACCTGATTGTTGCCGCGAGTGAAAGCTTCCAGTCCGAGGGTGTTTCCACCGTTGCTATGACGAATCCCGAAGTTCTGAAAGCTGCCTGCATCATCTTCGCCGCTGTGCCTATCATCTGCGTATATCCGTTCATCCAGAAATACTTTGTCCAGGGCACGATGGTTGGTGCTGTCAAAGGTTAAAAATCCGGCCGCTGCCTGAGGTAGAAACAGGACGCGAGGGCACACAAACCCCGAAGCGCGATGCGGGTCGCCGCAAGAGGATACCGCAAAGAGGACAACTCACGCACAACTTTATGAAACACTGCCGCCAAGAACGGCTCCAAAAACGTTAAACAATTTGTTTTTCAAAAAGGAGGAAAACAATGAAAAAGACACTTGCACTTGGTATGGCTGCTGCCATGACCGCAACCCTGCTCGCCGGATGCGGCGGGTCCTCTGACTCTGCTGCTTCTACAGCCGAAAGCACCGCTTCCTCTACTGCGGCTGCTTCCACTGCGGAGAGCACGGGCAGCTACACTGATTATTCTGCGGGCTTCCCGGAGAATGTCACCATCCAGATCCCGGTTTATGACCGCGGCTTTGAAAACTGGAACCCCACAGACAACTACTACACCCGCTGGATCCAGTCCGAGTTCGGCGATAAGTATAACGTTACCGTCAAATACGTTGCCATCGCCCGTTCCAATGAGGTGCAGGACTTTAACCAGATGATTGCCGCCGGCAACGCCCCCACCATTATCTTCCATTATGATATGCCTGCTGCTGTCAACTACTGGTCCGAAGGTGCTGAGCAGCCCATCGATCTGGATGAAGTTGCCTACTATGCCCCTACCTATTGGGATAACATGAAGGACACCATCGAGACCTACGGCAAGCTGGACGGTGAAAATGCTTTCATCTTCGCAGAGCGCGACCCCATCTACTACAACTGGGTCACGCTGATTCGTAAGGACTGGCTGGATCAGGTCGGGCTGGATGTGCCCACCTCCAACGAAGAACTCAAGACCGCCATGCAGGCCTTCAAGGACGCGGGTCTTGGTGTTGAGAACGCTCCGCTGATCACCAAGAGCTTCACCTACTTCTACAACTGGATCCCCGAGGGCACCAGCGATGACGAGCTGGCCCAGTACCTGGATTTGAACGTTGCACCGTTTACTTGGACCGCCACCAAGAATTACCTGCAGGATATGAACGAGAAGTACAACGCAGGCATCGTTGATCCGGAGTTTTACCTGACCACCGATGACACGCTGGCCAAGGGCAAGTTTGTCTCCGGTCAGTGCGCTACGTACAGCTTCTATATGTCCAGCGGCACCGACGTGTTCAGCAGCCTGCTGGCCAACGACCCCAACGCCGAAGTAGCCGTTATGGGTTCTACCGCTTCCGGCACGGTTGCCGACGGCTTCACCGCACATTACTATGAGTATCCCAGCTACGGCATGATTATGGGCATCAACGCCAACGCCACCGCTGAGGAGCGCGCCGCCACATATATGTTCCTTGACTGGATGAGCCAGCCCGATAACCTGAAGTACCTCCAGTACGGCGAAGAGGGCAAGACCTATAACGTCGTGGACGGCATCAATGTTTACAACACCGACTACACCGGTGACGACAAGCTGAGCAACAATAATAACAAGGACTACTGGTGCCTCGTTCAGGAGGTCCAGCACTACGGCGACGAGGCCGCTGACCTGCAGGCCAACAAGACAACCCTGGCTCCCGCCGGTTATGATTGGGTTGTCCAAGATGCTTACGACCTGCAAAAGAAGGGCGAGAGCGGCGGTATCATCACCCCGATCTTCTCCAAGGCAGTTCAAGCTACCACCGAATACAGCGCTGACCTGAACAGCCTGTGGCAGGAAGCCTATGTTGACTGCGTTACCTGCAGCCCCGACGAGTTTGAGTCCAAGTATAAGGAGTACTGCCAGGAGTATCTGGATGCCGGTTATCAGGAAATCCTCGATGAAAAGGCAAGCCTGATTGCTGATGGCAATGTCCTGGTTGTCAAGTAAAAAAATTTAAAATCGCGTATACATCATGCGCTGTTGGGGCCGCTGCCGGGCAGCGGCCCCAATTTTTATGCAAAACAACCGTTGCAAGGGACGGTGCCTGCACCGTCCCGTCAACGCCCACGGAAAGTATATACCATTTGTTGAATGTACAAAGGAGTGTACATAAGATGCAGTTTACATGGAACATCGCGCAAGGCGTATCTTCCTACAACAAACAAACGGGTTTCGGTTTTGTAATCGGTGCGGTGTACAACGCCAATGCGGCGCTGCGCATTCCGGAAACGAACAGCAGCTTTTTGCCGCAGTGGTGGTACGCGGGTACCGCAATTTGTGATGTGACCTGCACGGAATACGGCGTGCAGGCAACTGCCACCGATGCAGTACGGGCAGAGGACCTGGAATGCCGCAGCCTGCCGGTGTGGTTCCGGGTAGATGTTCCTGCAGAGGGTGTTTACCGTACCAAAATTACCGTGACCGGTACAGATGGAGGGGAAGTGCTGGTATTCATCGGCCGCCGCCATCTTGTCTGGCGCGGTACACTGGCAGCAGGGGAGAACAAAACCATAACAGCGTATTGCGATGTGTTTCCCATCGTGCCGCGCGGGCAGGTAGATGCCGTGCCAAGTACCGCTGTGAACGTGACGGTTGTGGGGGGCGCACTGGCGGCGGCAGCGGTGGCCGAAGCCCCGGATGTCCGCCGCATCTGGGTGTGCGGTGATTCAACTGTGACCGATCAGACGGCAAATCTGCCCTATGCACCGGGCACAAGCTATTGCGGCTGGGGGCAGATGCTGCCCGCTTATCTGCCGGATGTCTGCATCACCAACCACGCCCACAGCGGCCTGACCACCGAGAGCTTTACGAGCGAAGGACACTGGGATATTGTCAAACCGCGGCTGCGGGCAGGGGATATCTGCCTCTACCAGTTTGGCCACAATGACCAGAAATTGGCACATTTGCAGGCATACGGCGGCTATACCGACCGCCTGCGTACTTATATAAAGGAAGCTCGCACAGCCGGAGCTGTGCCGGTGCTGGTCACACCGCTGGCGCGCAACAGCTGGAAAGATGCCGCACACTATAACGACTTTTTGGCAGATTTTGCTGATGCAGTGCTGACTTTGGGCAAAGCTGAAAAGGTGATGGTTCTTGACCTGCACACCTGGGCCATGGCGCTGATGCAGCAGGATGGGCTGGAAACGGCTAAGCGGTGGTTTTACCCAGGCGACTATACCCACACCAATGATTTTGGTGCTTATAAAATGGCGGGTTTTGTGGCCCATGCCCTGGGCGATGCGCTGGGGCTGATGGTGACGGATGCCCCGGAGTGGACGCCGACACCGCCGTTTGTACCGCTGGAAGCTCCTGCAGACTGCGCGATTCCTGCGCCGGAAGGCGATCCCTTTGCCGATTACGATGCCACCCGCCCCAACGATACGCTGACTCGTGCCGAAGCGCTGGAACTGGCAATCAAGGCGCTTAAACTGTTTCCCATCAATGTGTACAATGACCTGTACAGCGATATTGTCGGGCATGAAACGTATGCCGGAACCATACAGTGCGCCGCGCAGAATGACTTGATCCCACCGGAATGGATTGCGGATGGCAGCCTTTACCCGAATCAGACAGTAACAGCGGCTGACTTTTTGGCTGTGCTGATTCCCGGTGCTGCAGGCCGCCGCCCGCTGGCGGATGCCGTGCCTGTGCCGGACTCTGTGCCCGTTTACGCAAGGCGGGCAGTGGGCCAGGCTGTGGCGGAAGGCCTGATTGCCCCCGAAGCCCTGACAAAACCGCTGAACCGCAGTAACGCTGCAGAAATCTGCCGCCGCCTGCATATTTGAATAAAGGAGTGACTGGAGATGAAATTTGAACATACAAGCGGCGGATTTACGCTGCCGGGTGAATCTGGGCAGGAAAAACTTACGCTGGAACTGGCAAAAAAATGGGGCGCGGATGTGATCCGCGATAGTGATGGCACCCAGCTTTCCGATGAAATTCTCGACGCCGGGTACGATATTTACTCCACCATCTGCATCATCCGTGACCACAATGCCTGGGCAAAGGAACACCCGGAATGTTTACAGCAGTCCTTTTTGAGCACAGAGCCGGTCATTGCTGCCGAAGAGCCGCTGACCGTTAAGCCGATGGCGGGGTTCTTTGATGAGCAGTTCAAGATCAATGACCGCCCCGAAGCCCTGCGTTACTGGCAGGTTTGGGACCGCACGGCCAACAAGCTGCTGCCTGCGGACACATGGCAGTGGGATGCTGCCGCAGGTACAGTGACTGTGGCAAGTCCAGTGCCGTTCCATGCTTACACGGTCAGCTTTTTGGCATGGCGCACCTGGGAAGAGATCAACATGTACAACCATGTTACCAACAGCTGGACCAGTGAGCACCTGCTGCCTGTTGATCCGCGCACCAAGGAAGCTCAGGACTTTTTGTACGACTGGCTGAAAAATTGGTGCGAGACCCACCCCCAGACCAACGTGGTGCGGTTTACCAGTATGTTCTATAACTTCGTCTGGATCTGGGGCAGCGATAAGCGCAACCAGAATCTGTTTACGGACTGGGGCAGCTATGACTTTACCGTATCGGAAAAGGCGCTGGATGATTTTGCGGCCCAGTATGGGTATACCCTGACGGCAGAGGACTTTATCAACAAGGGCAGCCTGCAGGTGACCCACATGCCGCCGACGGCTCACAAGCGGGATTACATGGAGTTTACCCAGCAGTTTGTGGCCGGGTACGGCAAAAAACTGGTGGATTTGGTCCACAGTTACGGCAAGCGTGCCTATGTATTTTATGACGATAGCTGGGTGGGCGTTGAACCTTACGGCCCGCACTTTAAGGAATTCGGCTTTGACGGCGTCATCAAGTGCGTGTTTTCTGGTTATGAAGCCCGGATGTGCGCGGGCGTTGATGCGCCGGTGCATGAGCTGCGGTTCCATCCGTACCTGTTCCCGGTGGGCCTGGGCGGTGCACCGACCTTTGCACCGGGCGGCAACCCCACCCGCGATGCAGCTGAGTATTGGAACCATGTCCGCCGCGCCCTGCTGCGGGCCAAGATCGACCGCATCGGCCTGGGCGGCTACCTGCACCTTTTGAATGACTTCCCGGATTTTGTAGAGTATATCGCGGATATTTCTGACGAGTTCCGCGCTATTAAGGAGTTGCATACCCATGGTGCCGTGGCGACCCTGCCGTTGACGGTGGCGGTTCTGCACAGTTGGGGCAGCCTGCGCCCCTGGACGCTGTCCGGCCATTTCCATGAGACTTATATGCACACCCTTATCCACATCAACGAAGCGCTGGCAGGGCTTCCGGTGAACGTGAAATTCATCAACTTTGACAATGTGAAGAACGGCGTGCCTGACGATGTAGATGTTATCATCAACACAGGCCGCGCGGGCAGCGCATGGAGCGGCGGCGATGCTTGGCAGGATGAAACCCTGGTTGCCGCGCTGAACAAGTGGGTATACAACGGCGGCGTGCTGCTGGGGGTAGAGGAACCGTCCGCAGTAAGCGGTTACGGCGATACCTTCCGCATGGCACGCATCCTGGGCGTGGACGAGGATACCGGTGCCCGTGTCTGCCATGGCCGCTGGCCGGTGCAGGCAGAACCGGTGGATGGATTGATCCCGGACGGTGCAACGCTGAAAACCCACGACCACCTGTACATGACCGACGGCGATACCCGTGTGCTGGCTGAGGTGGACGGCACCCTCGCTATTGCTGCCCATGCGTTCGGCAAGGGCCGCGGTGTGTACATGGCCGGGTTTGAATACAGCCCTGTCAACGCCCGCATGCTGTTGAACCTGCTGCTGTGGGCCAAGGGGCTGCCGCTGAACAGCGATTGGCTGACCACGGACCCCGAAACCGAGGCCGCATGGTTCCCCGCCGACAAAACTCTGGTTGTCATCAATAACAGCACGCAGAAGAAATCTACAGTGGTCAAGACCCCCGATGGCGATATTGCTGTTGAGCTGGATGGGCTGGAAACCAAAATTTTGCCCCAAAACTAAAAACATAACGTCCGGTGCACATTTTGATCAGCACCGGACGTTATGCCAACGGGAACCCCACGGTTCCTTATGCCAGTGGGATGTGCTGCGGCCAATACACTGAAATCGGCCCTTCATTCCCTGTGCCGCTTGCGGGGAAATGCACTGCCCTATGGAGGGGCTATGGTAAATTTATGAGCATTCGTGGACAGGTTCTGCGTTCCAACGTTGATATGACACAAGGGCGGCCCTTGAATGTCATCTTCTCTTTCGCACTGCCGCTGCTGATGGGGAACCTTTTCAACCAGCTGTACAATGTGGTGGATACCGCTATCGTGGGACGGGCACTTGGTGCAGACGCGCTGGCGGCAGTGGGCAGTACAGGCAATATCAATGCCTGCCTGTTTCTGCTGCTGGCTGGGCTTGCAACAGGTGTCAGCGTTATTGTGTCACAATACTGGGGTGCTGAACGGTATGATGAACTGCGCCGCCTGTTGGGAACATTTTTGACGCTGCTTTTAGCGGCATCCGTTGTAATGTCACTGCTGGGGGTGCTGCTGGCTGAGCCAATGCTGCGCCTGCTGCAAGTTCCGGAAAATCTGCTGGATGCCGGTGTGACTTACCTGCGTATTACAGCAGGGCTTTTGCTGGGCAATGCCCTGTATAACGCCGCGGGCGCTGTGCTGCGCAGCACTGGGGATTCCCGCACGCCGTTGGCCGCTATGGTGGTTTCCAGCCTTTGCAACATTGTGTTGGACCTGTGGTTTATCTTGGGGCTGCACATGGGGGTAGCCGGGGCAGCATTGGCAACGGTAGCGGCACAGTTCCTTTCTGCAGGGGTCTGCCTTTGCGAACTATGGCGGCAGAAACAGCCCTTTGCCTTTGCCTCGGTACGGCTCTGTTTTAACAAAGTGGATGCCGCCCTGATTTTGCGTTTTGGCCTGCCTACGGCGCTGCAAAGCTGCATGATAACCCTTGGCGGTATGACCGTGCAGGGAATTGTAAACAGTTTTGGCAGTGTGACCATGGCGGCTTACACCGCTGTGCAGCGGATCGATTCGCTGACGATTCAGGTTGTGGTATCGGTAAGCAATGCACTGGCCATTTACACGGGGCAGAATATGGGAAAACACGATATAGACCGCGTGTGCCAGGGCCTGCGTGATTCGCTGAAAGCGCTTTGCGTGATCTGCCTGGTGTTGGCCGTCGCAGTATTTGCATCGCGCCGGCTGCTGCTGTCGATTTTCCTTGATCCAGCCACCGATGCTGCCAGCATTGCACAAGGGGCGGATTTTCTCAGTGTAATGGGGTTTGCCTATATTATTGCCGCGGTAATGAACAGTTATCTGAACGTGCTGCGCGGTGCAGGGGATGTAAATGTCAGCCTGGTTGCAGGCCTGTTTGAGATGGGGGCCCGGCTGGCGTTTGCCTCTTTGCTGGCGCCGCACCTGGGTGTGTGGGGCATCTGGCTTGCCACCCCGTTAAGCTGGGCTTCCGGCTGTATCATCCCGGTGGTGCGGTATTACAGCAAAGAATGGATGAAGCGAACGCTGATCTGAACCGGTGAGAAATAAAAGAAAACACGGCTCTGCGATAGAAAAATCATCATGAGACCGTGCTTTGTCTTGTGTTTATGAATTTTGGGCAAAAGGCTTCAGTGCGCTTTTGCGGTATTGCTGCGGGCTTTGGCCTGTCATGGAAGAAAAGCGGGTGGAAAAATTGCTTTCATCCTCAAAGCCAACCTGGCGGGCAACCTCGCCGACAGGGAAATCTGTCAGAACCAGCAGTTCTTTTGCGCGGGTAATACGGGTGGATAACAAAAAATTGTACGGTGTTGTGCCCATATATTGCCGGAAAAGCCGCAAAAACCAGCTTTTGCTGACAGGGATCTGCGCCAGCAGCATATCCAGATTGATGGGCTCCGCATAATGTGCACGGATATAATCTGCAATCTGCTTGATCATGGTCCGGTTGGAACGGCTTTCGTCCCCGGAAAGCTGCTGGTGGGCAAGCAGTGCCAGCATTTTGTGCAGTGTCAACCCAATTTCGATCTGGGCGGTGGTGGTTTCCTTTTTCCACTCGGCAAACAGTGTTTCAAACAAAGGCTGCATCTCCATGCGGCTGACATGCGCAGCGGTAAGCCGCCCCTGCGACTGTACGGAATCGGCTAACGTTTTAACCCCAACACCGTCAAGGTGTACCCAGTAGTGCTCCCATACATCATAGCCGGGGGCCGTGCAGTAACTTTGCGGTGTGCGGCAGTTCATCAGCAGTGCGGCACCTTGCGGCAGCTCAATATGCTGTTCATTCTGCTCAATCAAGCCAGCCCCGGCCAGGGTATAAAAAAGGATGTAACTTTCCTTGTCTGTACGGGCTGTGGCAAAGTGGGAACGCCCATAAAACAGTCCGGCTTCCGTTGCATAAAACGGCTGTGCCAACACGGCGTTATTTGGCGTTGCACGCAGCCACACACTGCGCTCTTCCACGTCCATATTATAGGTCAACATAAGGGACCACCTCAGTAGAATTATCACAAAATAAACAGTGCTTTGTGGTATGAAATAGATCAGAAAAAAGCAATATGATGTAAATGAAAAGAATAGTAACACTACAGTAATTTTACCAAAAACAAGGTGCGGATGCAACCTTGTTTTTTGACTTTGGTTTTAACGTAATACAAAATAAAAATGTTTGTACGGAAAGGAAATCAACATGGAACATATGGCATGGAAAGGCCGCATCAAACCCGGTTGCAAGGCAGAATATCAGCGCCGCCACGCAGAGATCTGGCCGGAGATGGTCAAGGTTTTGAAAGAGGCAGGCATCTGTAATTACAGCATTTTTTATTGCAAAGATGAACTTTTTGGCTACTATGAATGCGAAAAAGGCGTTGCCTATGCTGAAAAAGTGCAGGCAGAAAGCCCCGTTGTGGACCGCTGGAATGAGTATATGAAAGATATTCTGGAGCTGGAAATGGACCCCGTGACCGGTGCCCAGCCCAAGCTGGAGCAGGTGTTCCGGCTGGATTAACAAACAAAGCAAAGAAGCGAGCCTTGCCAGAGAAAAAATGGTAAAGCTCGTTTTTTATTTGCTTTATTGTTGTTCGGCAATCAAGTCCTGCGGTTTATCGTGCATCCTGTTCAAGGCCATTCATAGCTTGAAAAGTAAATAAAGCTCTGCAAAAGAGTACGGTAAAAGTCATACCGTAACAGTTTCACTATATAATTGTAGAGATAAAACGATTGTTTTGCCTCAAAATGATGCGATCATAACATCTGATGAATTTGCATTCGCTAAATGAGCCATTTTTGTACATTTCAAAAGTACCATTTCTTCTTTTGCGATACATAAATGTTATATTTGACTTTTTAATAAATGTACTATGATACGTTAAAATATGACGTTTGAATGATGAAATATGACAATGATAGGATCTGTCTAAAATAAAAGGATGCATTTGCGTACAAAGAAGTTGTAATAGCGGTATTTTCACGAAGGATGGAAGCATACATGGTAAACAGTATCAGATTTTGAGGAATATGACATAGAAAGTGATTTATAATGTCTGTAGTGTAGTTATCTTCTATACTGAAAATCCGGTCGAATCTGATTTTTCAAATGCGACTATTTGGGAAAGTTGAAACTTTAATTATTAGTTCAGGCATAATCCAAAAGTAACATTTTCAGCAAAATAAAAGTGTAACATTTTTAGGTGGGTTAATTCCGTTGCCTAAAAATGTTACACTTTATTTTTGCTTTATTGCACTGCTGTGACAATTTTGTGTCTCTGCTCGTCTGCGGTACGGAATGGAACGTACAAATTTTATGATAATAAATCAAACGAAATTCTCCTGCACATTACGATTCTAAAATACTAAGGCCCGATTCTATGTCGTAGACCCCGAAAATGAGTACGCGCCGCTTGTGCAAGAGTTGGGCGGCGAAGTTGCCAATATCTCGGTGGACAGCAGTACCTATTTCAACCCGCTGGACTTCAAGCCGGACAAATCCACTGATATCCCACCTTAGAAGTGAGAAGTGGCAGTGTGCGGAAAGATGCAATGGACTTTTTCGCGTGATATTTGTAGGAAATTTTCTTCCGGCTCCGACATAGCATAAGGCGTTTTGAAAAAAGGTGAAAAGTAACGAATAAACGATGTGTTGCGTTTCTTGAAGGATCTTGAATTTCACTTTTCACTGTTTTCCTCAAAAAATGTTATTTTGATTTTGCCGCTCGATTCGGATTTTTCAAAAAAGGCAATTTCAAAATAAACTGTGTCATTGCGCTTATGCAGATAGTTTGGTAGACTCAAATCAGAAATAAGCTACAGGATCTGAAGAAGCTGATGGACAGCCTAACGCTCAAGGAAAAAATCGGACAGCTGGTACAGTTGGATGGTAGATTCTTTGGCGCAGAAGAAGTGCCTACCGGCCCGTGCGCCGAACTGGGAATAGAACCTTGGGTGGCGGAAAACGCCGGTTCTGTTCTGAATGTTCTGGGTGCTGAAAAGGTATATGATGTTCAGAAACGTCATTTGGAGCATAGCCGAATCCGATTGCTATTCATGGCGGATATCGTGTACGGGTACATAACAAGTTACCCCCCTTTCTCTTGCACTGGCTTGCAGCTGGGATATGGAGCTGGTGGAGGAGTGCGGAAAGCTTACCGCTTATGAAGCTTCCGCAGACGGTGCGCATGTCACATTTTCCCCAATGGCTGATGCAAGACACACTGCGCAAAAAATGGGGCTTTGATGGTGTTGTTATTACGGACTATGCAACCACTCATGAACTGATAGCACATGGTGTTGCAGAAAACGATGCCGATGTCGGTATGGATATCGATATGCAAACATCCTACTATTGTCAGCGATGATTTCTCACGTTGCAAAGGTACCCTTTATAAGGTATAATCTACTATAATAAGGTAAGGCAGGTGAGCAGACGTGCGGTTTTTTTTGATGCAGCGTGACCATCAAGTTGCAGTTATTGAAATTGCCGAAAAGACCGGCGATATTATTGATGTAGTAGAGGTCCTTTCGGAGCAAAGAATCCCCCTCGGCGCAAGGCACATTGATGGTAGTTTTGACGTTCTCTCCCTGCGCAAATGGTGGGCTGGACGTGGTATCCCGGCAAGCCGTTCCGGGCTGGAACAGGCGCTGGAACATTTGCACGTTCCTTATGCTGAACTGCTCCTCGTCAAATGCAGCGGTCTAAGCCTTTCCGATCAATACTGGGTCACGCCCTGTGATGCCCTGCAAAACTGGCATGATGTAAACTTCTATGAGAACGACTTTTCAGAAGATGTAGGGCGGGCCTTGTTTGGTGAGGGTGTCTTATCTGCGCAGCCGGATTTGTGTTCCCCGTGCAATACCTCGGATGGCTTTTTGCAAAAGCGCTGGCGTATTGCCGACGGAAAACGAATTCTGTTAAAAGCAGGATCCGGCATCTACCAACAAGAGCCGTATAATGAACTTGTGGCAACGGCACTGTATGAGGCCCTCGGTATGCCACACGTTTCCTACTGGCTTGTAGAGCAGGGCGGACAGGTCATGTCTGCCTGTGAGTGCTTCACCGACGAGCATACGGAACTTGTTACGGCTGCCCAATTTATGCGGTTACAGCCGCAGCAACAGGGTGTTTCTAACTGGCAGCACTTTAATAATTGTTGCAATGCAGGGGGGCTATCGGATGCACAAAAAGAAGTTTGCAATATGCTGGCCGCCGATTATATCCTAGCCAACACAGACCGCCATCTTGGAAATTTCGGCTTTCTGCGGGATTCTGAAACGCTGGAATGGAAAGGCCTTGCCCCCATCTATGACAGCGGCACAAGCCTTTGGCAGATGACCCTCACCCGCGCAATCTGCGCAGAGGCGATGGTTCCGGCCAAACCGTTTGAAACCTCGCAGCAATCCCAGCTAAAGCTGATTGCGCCTTATGCGGACCTGCCGCTGGAGTGCCTTGATGGATTTTCCAATAAAGTAGAAGAAATCTTCCGAACAGCCGCCCAGTTTGATGATGGACGAGCCGCGAAAATTGCCGCCGCTGTTAGTGGTAGAATTCAAATGCTTCGACTTAATAGGGCATAATCCGAAACAGCTCCAAAGCATACGGTTTGTGAAATGACTACAAATTGTAGGCAGTTGAAAATAACAGAAGCTATATGTCACTGCCTAATGCCGATGACAGTCATGCGCCAACTGGTGACAAATTGTCAGCAGTTGAAATAGGGCTATAAAAACAGCGTCCTCCGTTTGACATTCGGGGGACGCTGCTTTTCTCTATGGCACTCATTTGGCGGTGGGCTTTTTTGTCGATTTGCCTTGTCGGCTGAATTCTTTCGCAAGGTCAACCAGCTTTTTAGAAGGTCGATAGCTGTCCAGAATATGAGGACTAAGCAGAAAATTCAGCAGACATGATTTGGGAATCATATACCCACCACTGATTTCAAAGTATCGGATGTAACCGTTATGGCACCAATTCGTCAGGGTGTTGTGGTGATAGCCGGTAAACCGGCTTGCTTCGGCAACACTCAGCACATCGCTGTAGGGCTGCATTTTCAGGGTAAGAAAGTCCTGAAACTTCTTTCTGCTTTTGGCGGTATCCAGATTTGCCCATTCCCGTAAGGTCAGCATTTTGGGCTTGCCGCCTTTGTTCCAGCTCGCTGAGTAATACCCGGTCGGTGCCGAGAATTTTTCCGGTTGGGATTGACGCTTTTTAAGGCAATACCGCATAATTCTAAGTGCCGATACGGCGAGCGAGGCACGGCATCTGCTAGGCCAAAAGCGCAGATAATACTGGATGCTGCAAAGGTGAGCGCCGCCAG
>ERZ772892.1646-NODE-1646-length-22508-cov-3.943393_pt1 | contig 22508 bp, 19 predicted proteins | sample MGYA00512126_ERZ772892 | MGnify/ENA primary metagenome ERZ772892 (study PRJEB29015, sample SAMEA2737697) | human gut metagenome | biome: human gut; feature: human-associated habitat; material: faeces | place: China | collected 2012 ... | reverse complement strand
GATGAACATCAGGATAAAGGCCACCGCGCTGAGCATGGCGGCAACGGTCAGGTTGTGGGTCGTATTCTTTCGCATAGGTTTTGTCCTCCCCGGGGTTCGCCCCGTTCAAAAAATTGATTGGAAAGCCCTTTTCGCATGGAACTCGGAACGGGTAAGACAAACAGAAAAGCGCCCTGCTGCAACAAAAACACTGCCCGCAAGTGCTTCAACAAACGCAACTACAACCGCATTTCCACCGGTCGCATTCAAAACATCCCGCATTTTTGTAAGTGCAAGGAGCCCCAAGAAGCTGTAGATAATTTCCTGCCAGAAATATCCCATGATTCCGTAACCAATGGCTCCGAGCATTCCACGCTCCACTTTACTGGACTGTTTCCATAAGATATAAAAAGGAATCAAAACGGCAATCAGTGGCAGCAAAATTGCCATCACATAGCCCATCATTTGTCCTGTTGATACCATAGTTTCCTCCTTCTCAGTGAGTCTCTCTTTTGCTAGAATCCAACACGAATTCTCGTAATAAATGTATCAAACTGAGAAATAGTTTCGTTAAATTCTTTTTCTGTCATGGTTCCTGTCAAAAAGCCAAATTCATCTGCAATTCCACCATCTACCGGTGTAACTTCTTCAAACAAATCTTCTGCTTTGGCTTTTTCACTTGTACCGATGCGGACGAAGAAACGGTTTTTCATTTCATCCATTGGAGCAACTTCCTGTTTTTCATCTTCCCAGATTGTCATCACATTGACATTCATATGTTTTACTGCGTCTACCACATCCGATACAACCGCACTTGCTGTTGCCTCTTTTCCGGCACCTTTACCATAAAACATAACATCACCAAGCATGTTCCCCGTCACACAGATTGCATTAAATACATCATTCACTGCGTACAGTGGATTGTCTGCCTGAATCATCTGTGGTGCAACCATTGCATACAATTTATTTCCTTCTTTACGGCTTGTGCCAAAGATTTTAATAGCAGCGCCAAGGGCTTTTGCATATTTGAAATCTTCTGCCGTAATTTTGGTAATTCCTTCGGTATAAATATCCTCGTAATCCACCTGCTGTCCGTATGCTAAAGAAGTCAAAATCGCAATCTTACGGCAGGCATCATATCCTTCCACATCTGCGGTCGGGTCTTTTTCTGCATAGCCAAGTTCCTGTGCCTCTTTCAAAACGTCGGCAAAATCAGAACCTTCCTGCGCCATCTTCGTAAGGATATAGTTTGTCGTTCCATTTAAAATACCATTAATCTGCTCGATTCGGTCAGCAGTCAGACTCTGGTTTAACGGTCTGATAATCGGAATACCACCGCCGACACTCGCCTCAAACAAGAAGTTTACCGTCTTGCTCTTTGCGATATGCACAAGTTCTGCTCCATAAGCAGCCACCAGTTCTTTGTTGGATGTACATACACTTTTTCCGGCTAACAGAGATTTTTTCACAAATTCATAAGCCGGTTTCGTTCCGCCCATGGTCTCTACAACAATGTCCACTTCCGGGTCTTCTAAGATAACATTAAAATCATGTACTACTTTGGACTGAATCGGGTCGTCCGGGAAATCACGAAGATCTAATACATATTTCACTTCCACTTCCTGTCCGGCTCTCTTTGCAATAATTTTTGCATTTGTCTGAATCACCTTAACAACACCGGAACCAACCGTTCCATAACCTAACACTGCAATTCGAATCATTTTTTCCTCCATTTCCAAATCAAAAGTCTTACTCTTCGTTAGACTCTTCACTTTTGCTTTTCAGCACTTTATCAACTTCCTGCCATTCTTCTTTTGTGAGAAGGCTTCCCGGATTAATACTAAGAATCAACCGTCCCTTGTGGTTTACCACAAAGTCGGCATACGCCGTCTTTTTCGTGTGCACAAGTGCCGGGAAATCCTGTATTTCATCGCCATCCGCCTGAATAATATTCGAAACACCATCCACTAAAACGGCTGCTTTCCCCTGCGGCAGCTGAAACACCAGATACTTGGTCTCCCCTGTTACGGGCACCGGCGGCAGAACCAGTTTCTTTTTCAGATTTAGCAAAGGAACCCACTCATCACGGATTGAAACAATGCCTAAAAAGCCATCGGAAAGCCCGGGCTCCTTTGCGTATTCCACGTAATTTTCAATTCCCTGTATCTCGGAAACATCTGCTCCGTATTCTTTGCCACTCAAAAAAAATGTAACGACTTCTTTCATACCTTATCCCCTTCTAACTGTTAATCCATTTCAAATAGGCATTCATAAACATGTCAATATCACCATCTAATACCGCAGAAACATTTCCGGTCTCTGCATTGGTCCGATGGTCTTTTACCATCGTGTACGGCTGCATAACATAAGAGCGAATCTGACTGCCCCAGCCAATTTCTTTGACTTCACCACGGATATCGGATTCTTTTGCCAGATTTTCCTGTTCACGCAAAATCAAAAGTTTCGCTTTGAGCATCTGCATCGCTTTATCCTTATTCATATGCTGTGAACGCTCATTCTGACATTGTACCACAATACCCGTTGGAAAATGGGTAATTCGGATTGCCGATGACGTTTTGTTGATATGCTGTCCACCGGCACCGCTCGAACGGTACGTGTCAATTCGGATATCATCATCTGCGATTTCAATATCAATATCCTGCTTAATATCCGGCATGACGTCACACGACACAAACGAAGTCTGTCGTTTTCCCGCCGCATTAAACGGTGAGATACGCACCAGACGATGAACGCCGTGCTCACTCTTTAAATAACCATAAGCATTATCTCCTTGAATTTCCAATGTGACGGATTTCAGTCCTGCCTCATCACCATCCAGTGAGTCTAAAACTTCTACGGTAAAGCCGCGTTTGTCTGCCCATTTCTCATACATACGGCACAACATACTTGCCCAATCGCAGCTCTCTGTGCCACCGGCTCCTGCATGCAGGGTAAGAATCGCATTCTCGGCATCATGCTCACCGGTAAGCATCGTTGTAATTCGTAAATCTTCAAATTCCTTCTGGAATTGCACAAACTCATTTTCAACTTCCGGAACCAGTGACTCATCCGCCTCTTCATTCCCCATCTCAATCAGCGTCATAATATCGTCATACGCCATGCTGAGTGCATCGGCACGTTCAACAATACTCTTTAAGTCCTTTAATTCCTTCATATCCGCACTTGCCTTCTCGGCATCGTCCCAAAAGTCAGGTGCTTCCATATTTCTCTCAAGTTCTTCAATCCTTAACTTTTTCTCTGCTAAGTTAAAGTGAATCCCTTACTTCCAGAAGTGGTTTTTCAAAACTGCTCAGTTCGATTCGGATGTTATCCAATTCAACCACAAAATCACCACCTTAATTTTTTTATGCAAACGCAGTCATTCACTGCTTATCTGCCACAGCAATATTTGTATTTTTTCCCGGAACCACATGGGCACGGTGCATTTCGGCTGATTTTTTCCGATTTACGGACAATCGGTGCATTTGCCGAATCATCTTTATTGGTTCCTGTCACTTCAGCAACCTGCTCACGCTCAACCTTCTGCTCAATGCGGACATGCATCAGCATCTTAACCGTCTCTTCACGAATGGACTCCGTCATATCGTTGAACATATCATAGCCCTGTAAACGATACTCGACAACCGGGTCTCTCTGTCCAAATGCCTGAAGTCCGATTCCCTGACGAAGCTGATCCATATCGTCTATGTGATCCATCCAGCGGCTATCCGTTACTTTTAAAATAACGACACGCTCAATCTCACGAATCTGCTCCGGCTCCGGAAATTCTGCTTCTTTTGTCTCATACAGACGAAGAGCCTCTTCTTTCAAATTCTGAATCAATTCCTGTTTTGAACCGCAACCCTCTCCGGTAACCGGTTTAACCGGAATCATCGGAATGAGAATTTCATTCAACTCCTTCAAATTCCACTCGGAAGGTCCCTGGTCATCGCCAATTACCATATTGACATATTTTTCAACCAGTTCATCAATCATGCTGATAATAGTATCACGCATGTCATCGCCATCGAGCACCTTGCGGCGCTCTGCATAAATAATCTCACGCTGCTCGTTATTAATCTGGTCATATTCCAACAGATTTTTACGGATTCCATAGTTGTTGCTCTCAATCTTCTTCTGTGCACGCTCAATCGCTTTATTCAGCATCTTGTGCTGAATCTGCTCGCCTTCCGGCATACCAAGCGAATTAAACATCTGCATCAGATTCTGGGAACCGAACAAACGCATCAAATCATCTTCCAGCGAAATGTAGAATTTCGATTCACCAGGGTCTCCCTGACGTCCGGCACGACCACGCAGCTGATTATCAATTCGGCGGGATTCATGACGTTCTGTACCAATAATTTTCAAACCGCCAAGTTCGGTTACGCCCTCGCCCAGTTTAATATCTGTACCACGTCCAGCCATGTTTGTCGCAATCGTAACTGCTCCAATCTGACCGGCATCTGCGATAATCTCTGCCTCAAGTTCATGGAACTTTGCATTCAATACTTTATGTGGAATTCCACGTTTTTTCAACAACTGTGACAATTCTTCCGAAGCGTCAATCGTAATCGTACCAACAAGTACCGGCTGTCCTTTTTCATGACTTGCCACAATATCTTCAACAATTGCATTCAATTTCTCGCGTTTTGTTTTATATACGGAATCGTTGTGGTCAATACGTTTTACCGGCAGGTTTGTCGGCACTTCAACAACGTCCATGCCGTAAATCTCACGGAACTCTTTTTCCTCTGTGAGAGCGGTACCGGTCATACCACATTTCTTATCATATTTATTAAAGAAGTTCTGGAATGTAATTGTGGCAAGAGTTTTACTCTCTCTCTTCACTTTTACATGCTCTTTTGCTTCAATTGCCTGATGTAAACCGTCCGAATAACGTCTTCCCGGCATGATACGTCCGGTAAATTCGTCTACGATAAGTACCTGGTCATCTTTTACCACATAATCCTTATCAAGATGCATCAACGCATGTGCACGAAGTGATAAGTTTACGCAGTGCTGAATCTCTAAGTTTTCCGGGTCGGCTAAGTTTTCCAAATGGAAGAAACGCTCTACCTTTTTGATACCCTGCTCGGTAAGATTTACTGTCTTTTCCTTTTCGTTTGCAACATAGTCACCGGTTTCGTTATTATCTTCTTTCATGATAATGTCCATCTTGGACAATTCTTTTTCAGTACCTTTTTTCAACTGGCGCACTAAGTTATCACACGCCTCGTAAATCTTTGTCGATTTTCCGCTGGAACCGGAAATAATAAGTGGTGTTCTCGCCTCGTCAATCAATACCGAGTCAACCTCATCGACAATGGCATAGTGTAAATCACGCTGTACTAACTGCTCTTTGTAAATAACCATGTTGTCACGCAGGTAATCAAATCCCAGTTCGTTATTTGTCGCATATGTAATATCACAGTTATATGCTTCTCTTCTCTCGTCATTGTCCATGCTGTTCAAAATAACACCGACTGTCAAACCAAGAAATTCATGAATCTGCCCCATCCACTCTGCATCACGCTTTGCCAGATAGTCGTTTACTGTTACGATATGAACACCTTTTCCTTCGAGCGCATTCAGATAAGCCGGGAGAGTAGATACGAGCGTTTTACCTTCACCGGTACGCATCTCGGTAATACGTCCCTGATGTAAAATGACACCACCAATCAACTGTACACGAAAATGTCTCAGTCCGATGGTTCTCTTAGAAGCCTCACGTACAACCGCATACGCTTCCGGTAAAATGTCATCCAAAGTTTCTTTATCTGCTAAACGTTTCTTAAACTCCGCCGTTTTGCCACGAAGTTCTTCATCAGATAACTTCTCCATTTCTGGTTCAAGTGATTCAATTTTGTCAACAATCGGAATCACACGTTTCACTTCACGTTCACTATGTGTTCCTATAACCTTACTAAATAATCCCATTTTGTCACTCTCCAATTATTTTTTTAGCATTTTCTCGCTGCTACATGCCATACATCCTAACAAGAGACGTTACTGTCTCAATATGGTATTTTATCATTAGTCGGGGGAGAATGCAACCTTTTCTATTTCTTCTCTTCCTTTTTTTGTGAAAAATAAAATCACCCCCGGGGGAAGCTATATTTGCGAAGCAAATATCCCGCTTACCACCGGGGGTGATTATTATTTTTCATTTAGAATTCCGGCTCAATCAAACCGTATGTATTGTCTTTTCTCTTATAAACAACATTTACTTCGTCGGTTTCCGAGTTGCGGAAAACGAAGAACGTGTGTCCGAGAAGTTCCATCTGTACACAGGCTTCTTCCGGATCCATCGGCTTCATCGCAAATTTTTTAGAACGGATGATAGAAATTTCTTCTTCATCATATGTGTCCTCATCAACAAATCCTTTGCTAAACTGTGCTACGTTCTGCTCTTTCTGAATCAGCTTGTTCTTATATTTACGAAGCTGGCGTTCGATAACTTCTTCCACCAAATCAATCGATACATACATATCGGTGCTTGTTTCTTCTGCACGGATAATGGTTCCTTTCATCGGTACCGTAACTTCAATTTTCTGACGATTCTTCTCTGTGCTCAATGTAACATGAACTTCTGTTGAATCATTGAAATACCGCTCGAGTTTTCCAATCTTCTCCTCAACTGCTGCACGCAATCCTTCCGTTATGTCAATGTTTTTTCCACTTATTACTAAGTTCATACTAATCAGCTCCTTTGCCCATAAGTTTCAAGATGTCCATTGGCTCATCTCGTAATCATATTATACAACAAAAACCTCTGTTCGGCAACATAAAAATCCATAAATCAGATAAACATTTTAACCTTGTGCCATCAAGTTGTCATACAATTAATTAACTTGTCTTATAGTCAAAAACATGCTACATAAGTCTACTTAAATTGTTGACAATGTTTATAACTTTGTTCACAACTAACAAATATCGCAATTTCGTCGTTTTAATTGTTGATAAATAACGCCTGCACACATGACTACAATTGTCTGCGTACAGGCGTTCGTTTTCGAGTTGTATGACTTCTTAGATTTAACCAAGAACTCGTCTCGCACAATATGGTTTACGATAATACATATTACTTGTCTTGATTCCGGTACGTGGGTTACTTGCGTGTACAACCCTGCCGCCGCCGATGCAAAGTGCAACGTGGTTGACATGTCCACCACTTGCATAGAAAATCAAGTCACCGGCTCTTGCGCTGGATGGGCTGATTTTCTTACCCACTCCCGACTGTGCGCCGGAAGTACGTGGCAAACTGATACCAAATTTCTTAAATACTGACATGGTAAATCCGGAACAGTCCGTACCATGAGTCAAACTGGAACCGCCATATACATATGGGTTTCCAACAAATTTCAAAGCGTAAGAAGCAATTGCAGAACCGTCACCGCTTCCCAATGTGCTGCCGCCATCGGACGATGAGGAACCACCGCTTGCACCACCGGAACCATTGCTGGAGCCACCGGAGCTGCTGTTTCCACCTGCACCACCGGAACCGTTACTGGAGCCGCCGGAACTTCCTTTTGCACCACCGCCGCCATTACTGGAGGATGCACTGCTTGATTTATGACTTCCACCGCCACCATTCGAAGAACTCTTTCCTGAGCTTGATGACGATTTATGACTTGAGCTGCTTGAAGAACTGCTGCTTGACGAACTGCTGCTTGACGAACTATTTCCTGAATTCGATGAAGACTTCGCCGGACGTTCACTCTCTGCCGCCGCTGCCTCTGCTGCCGCTTTTCTTCTCTCTTCTTCGCGTTCTTCCTCAATCGATACAGCCTTTTCAAACTGAACTGAGATTTTTACATAATCATCTCTGACATAACCGGTTGTATCACCATCGACACGAACCTTTACCCAGCCGGATTCATGTTTAAGCACTTCATAACTTTCATCGCCGGCCAAAAGGTCAAGAATCTTACTCGATTCACTTTCTTTCTCGCGGACACGAAGCGTCTCCGTGGTAACGGTCGCCCACTTCGTACCAAACTGGTCTACCAGTTTTTCTGCACTGTAGCCAATTGCCAGATAATCTTTCATAATATAACCGGAAACCGAACCGGACTTAATATAAACCCAGTCACCTTCCGTCTTAGCAATCGTAGCCGCACTTCCACGGTACAATTTACCAACGATTTCCGCATCCGTATTTGGTTTCTTACGAATATTTACATAATCCGCCGCAATGGAAATACCAACATTGGCATATTCCGATTCCGGTTTTGGTGTCGCCGTCGCTGTCGCTTCTTTCGTCGGCTCCGGTGTTGCATTCGAGACAGCAGAACCACTTACTGCGCTTGTCCCATTATTGGTGTTACCCGGCATATCCTCAAACGCTACAATTGCTTCCGGATTTGACTGTGTTGCACCAACCTGAATCGTACAGTATTGGTCTAACATATAAGCCATACCGGCAAGTTCCGTCTCAGAACCCATCGTAGTTGAAGATGAAACCATATACTTGCCAAATATTCCAAAGGATAAAACAAGTCCTGCCCCCAACGCACATTTCACAAGCCTTGTGTGTTGCATACTTTTCTTCCCTCCATTGTCACTCATCTGCCGGCCTCAAACTCATCCGGCATTCTAAATGTTACAAATTTGTTAAATACTTGTTTCAGTATAACAACTCTGTCCGCATCTGTCAACCTTTGTAAACTCATTGTTTCTACTAATTTTTACCACAATTTTACCGAGAAAATTAATTTTACATTTATTCTACAGGATTCGACTATTTATTTCGCAACAATCGCCTCAATCTCAATCAGAACATCTTTTGGCAGTCTTGCCACTTCCACGCAGGAACGTGCCGGGCAGTCTCCCGTAAAAAAGCGGGAATAAATTTCATTTACCTTGGCAAAATCATTCATATCTTTAATGAATACAACTGTTTTAATCGTGTCCTCAATTTTTGCACCACTTGCTTCAATCAGCGCCTTCAGATTACCGATTGCCTGCTCCGCCTGTTTTTCAATACCGCCTTCAACCAATTCACCGGTCTCCGGAATAATCGGGATCACACCTGATGTAAATACAAGACCATTTACCTCTACTGCCTGAGAATAAGGACCAATTGCTGCCGGTGCCTTATCTGTTGAAATAATTTTCTTCATATAAAAACACAACCTTTCTATTCATTGTTTTCATAGCTGATATTACCACATTTTCAAAAAAAATTCACTAGTTTTTTTCGGGTAAGGGTAGTATAATGAAACTGTTTGAACGAAGGGAGGAAATCGCATGTATTCCTATCATGATAGAGTATCTTACAGCAGAATTGATAAGGACGGACTGCTCGGTGTCTCCGATACCGTAAATGCAATGCAGGACTGCTGCCTGTTTCACAGCGAGGACGTCGGACATTCTGCCTTAGATTTATTAAAGAAAAACCGCGCTTGGTTAGTGAGCGCATGGCATGTTGTATTCAAACGCCGCCCGGTTATGGGAGAGCGTTTCACAGTACACACATGGCCGTATCAGTTTAAAGGCATTTTCGGATGCCGTAATTTTTTAATGGAAACGCCGGAAAAAGAGGTTCTTGCCTACGCCGATTCAAGATGGTTTTATTTTGACCCGTCTACCGGTCAGCCAACAAAAATTGATGACAGTGAAAAGGCCGCCTATCCGACAGAACCTGCTTACGACATGGAATATTCTTCCAGAAAGGTAAAATGTCCGGAAAACTTGACACTTGTCGAAGAAGTCGATGTGTGCCAGAATTATCTTGACACAAACCACCATGTAAACAACGGACAGTATATTCGTCTGGCTGTGAATGTTCTGCCAATTGATTTTGAAGTTTCCGAATTCCGTGCCGAATTTCGTCTGGCTGCCAAAATGGGAGACACCATGTACATTCGCACAGCCAGTGAAAATGGCAAATTTTATGTAGTCTTTACGGACAAAGAGGAAAATCCTTATTTCCTCAGCGAATTTACCCCGACAAAGAATGGAGAATAATATGAACGAATCAAAAGTTCTTGGCAAATTTGCCAGATTGTATGTTTCAAAAATCACAAAATTCGGTGTGATGCTTCGCTCTTTTGAAGAAAAAGATTTGGAAGTACTGCTCCCGAATAACCAGGTAAAAAAAGGGACCGAAAAAGGCGATTTTTACGAGGTGTTTTTGTACAAAGATTCTGAGGACCGCTTAATTGCTACCACACAAAGACCGTATCTTTCACTCGGTGAAACTGCGGTTTTGGAAGTCAAAGACGTAACCGGCATTGGTGCTTTCTTAGACTGGGGACTTGCCAAAGATTTGCTGCTTCCTTTTAAGGAGCAGACAAAAAAAGTTCACTTGGGTGAACGCGTGTTAGTCGCTTTATACATCGACAAAAGCAGCCGTTTATGTGCAACTATGAAGGTGTATGACTATCTTTCCTGTGACAGCCCTTACCAGAAAGGGGATCACGTAGAAGGTTTGATTTATGAAATTTTGGATTCTTTTGGTGCATTTGTTGCTGTGGACAATCAGTATTCCGCTTTAATTCCACACAACGAAATGACAAGAGAACTTCACATCGGCGATGTCGTGAAGGCACGCATCAAAGAAGTTACCGAAGAAGGAAAATTGACCTTAAGTTTACAAGAAAAGACAAAAGTGCAAATGGGCAAAGACGCTGAACTTATTTACGAGAGGTTACAAAAAGAAGGCGGTTTCCTGCCATTCCACGATAAAACCTCTCCGGAGATTATCAAGCGTGAATTCAAAATCAGCAAAGCCGCCTTCAAACGAGCCATCGGCCGGCTGTTAAAGGAAGGAAAAATCAAACTGACCGATAGCGGAATTGAACGTATTTAATTTTAATAAATTAGTTATCTAAAAAGCGCATACGGCTATCCGCGGCGCTTTTTCTTGGTGCCGGCTGCGGTGCCGGTCTTTTATCCTGTCCTGCCGCATGGCGGAATCCGGTCGCTAACTCTGCTTTACATTTATCACAGAAACGTCCGGTCTTAATTGTTACGCCACAGCTCTCGCAAGGAAGTCCGACCGGTGAATCATCCGAAAATACCAGTCTCTCCTCACGCACCCAGCGGTTAATCTGACGGATAGAAACATCCATTTCCTCCGACAATTCCTTTACATCTACATTGGGATGCTCTCTGACATATTTCTTTACTTCCATAAACTTGTCCTCTAATTTACGGGAGCACGCCGGACAGACTCGCTGCCCACGTATAAAATTAAATAATTTTCCACATTCTTTACAAGAAACAATTTCCATTGTACCTTCCTCCTCTAATAATCTCTACCAATGCAAAGGCAGGCAGAATATATTTCACTAACACCGGCTTTTTTTAATTCTCCGGCGCACGCTTCTAACGTTGAACCGGTTGTATAAATATCATCAATTAATACAACCCGCTTGCCATTTAACTTATAACCGGCACTCTCCGGAACATAGAAAGCACTTGACATATTCCGGTATCTCGCCTTATCATCCAGCTGCTTTTGCGGACTCGTATCGAGACTTCGACACAAGACATCGGTTTCTACCGGAAGATGTAACCGCTTCCCGATTTCCTCCGCAAGAATCTCTGCCTGATTATAACCGCGAAACCACCTTCTGTGTCTGTGCAGCGGAACAGGAATCAGAAAATCCGGCTTCCATGCCAGCAGTTTTTCTTTGCGGAATCGAATAAATTCTTCCGCGAAAAATGCTGCATTTTCATAACAGCCTTCGTATTTGAATGACGCCATTGCTTCCTTGAGCGAATCCGTATAAACCCACAACGCTGTCCCTTGACGTAGAAAGTCATACTTTCCCCGGCGTTTCTTTTCGCAGTCTACGCAGTACTCCGTCTCAATCTCCTCTAACGGCTTTCCGCACCGGGCACAGGCAGGTTCTGTTACACGCGCTTCAGACAATTTTCTGCGGCAGGATAAACAAACCTTTTTCTCTGTCTTTTTCAATACTGTTCCACAAATCGGACAAGCCGGTGGAAATAAAAATCCAAATGGATTCAAAGGCACTCCTCCCCTTCTTCTATCATAGCAAATTTTTCCTCATTTTGCATCCTTTTTTTACTACTTTTCCAATGACTCCTGCTCCAATTCCTGCAGACGGCGGCACAGCGAAGAATAGCGCATCTGCTCGGATTTATTTTGTATCATTTCACGCACAGTATCCTTGTTTCCGACAATCGTCACACACTTTTTGCCACGTGTAACCGCTGTATACAAAATGTTTCGATTCATTAACGGCCGTGGTCCCGATAAAATAGGCAACACAACTGCCGGATACTCGCTTCCCTGCGACTTATGTATGGTAATGGCATACGCCAGTTCCAGTTCATCCAGATTTCCCTGCGGATAAGTGACATATTTTTCATCATCAAAACGCACCGTCACCTCTTTATTGAATGTATCAATTTCGGTAATGATTCCGCAGTCGCCATTAAACACGCCACTCCCCTCTTCAATCATCATATGATTGTACCCGCGGATTTCCCATTTAATCTGGTAATTGTTTTTCATCTGCATGACTTTGTCACCTTCACGGAATAAAACACCGTGAAGTTCCATTTGATTTTTCCCCGGTGCTTCCGGATTCAAATACCGCTGCAAAACTTCGTTACATCGGTGAACTCCCAGTTCTCCCTTTTTCATCGGGGTCAAGACCTGCACATCAAACGGCGTGCAATGCGTATATTTTGGCATCCGGTCTCGGACAAGCCAGAGCATCACTTCAAGCACTCCATGGCTGTCATCCCGTTTTAAGCAAAAGAAATCTTTACTCTGATTATCCAGCGCAATCTCTTCTCCGCGATGGATGCGGTGGGCATTTACAATAATATCACTTTCCGCTGCCTGACGGAAAATATGAGACAGCCTCACAACATTAAAGCAGTGAGAATTAATTACATCCCGCAGCACATTTCCCGGTCCCACACTCGGAAGCTGGTTTACATCGCCCACCAAAATCAGACGGGTTCCAACAGCAATCGCTTTCAATAAATTATGGAACAGGAAAATATCTACCATCGACATCTCATCAATAATTACGACGTCGGTTTCAAGCGGATTCCACTCATTTCTGCCAAATAAATCCGAGCGTTCCTCGCTCACATTTTCCTGTTCTGCCGCCGCTCCATTATACTCTAACAGACGGTGAATGGTCTGTGCCTCCTGACCGGTTGCCTCTGCCATTCGCTTAGCAGCACGTCCGGTTGGGGCCGCAAGCAAAATCGACAACCCTTTTTCCATAAGACACGCAATCAATGTATTAATCGTCGTTGTTTTACCGGTACCGGGTCCACCGGTAATTACTAAAAATCCACTGGTGAGAGCTTCTCGCACCGCGATTTTCTGCTGGTCATCGAGTACAATTTCCTGACTTTTTTCAACACGCGAGATTAGTTCATCCAAAGCCTTCGTCGGACGCTCCACCGGCACATTTAGGTCAAATAACATTCTGGCACAGTTCATTTCCGAATAATATAAGGACGGCAGGTAAACATCCCGCTCCTCAGTCACAATCACGGATTTATCATATACCAATTCTTCTAAAGAATCCATCAGCTGATCCATCGACACACCAAGCTGATAAACCGCCTCCTGTAAAAGCAGTTTTTCCGGCATGTAGACATAGCCCTCTTTGGTTCCCGCATTTAACACATACAAAATACCTGCACGGATTCTCGGTGCAGAGTCCATCGCAAAGCCGCTTTTTCTTGCAATTTCATCCGCAATTCGGAATCCGACACCGCTGATATCTTCTGCCATCCGATACGGATTTTCACGGACAATTTCATAAAGTGCGCTGCCATAGGTCTGATAAATTTTTACGGCAAGCGCATTTGAAATTCCATACTCCTGTAAGAAAAGCATGGCTCCGCGCATTTCTCTTTTTTCCTCAAACTGCTCGGAAATTGCACGTGCTTTCTTTTCCGTAATTCCTTTGACCTCCGCAAGCCGCTCCGGCTCTTTTTCTATGATTTCAAAGGTTTTATCCCCGAATTTATCCACAATCCGCTTTGCCAGTCCGCCACGCACACCGGCAATCGCACCGGACGAAAGATATCTGAGCATCGCCAGTTCATCATCCGGTTCCTGCACCTCACAGGACATCACCTTCAACTGCTCCTGATAAATCGGGTGCGTAACCAGTTCTCCCCTCACACATACATATTCTCCCTCGTTTAGAAATGGAACATTTCCGACGCAGGTTTCCTCCACATCTTCATCGGGATTTTCCAATTCAAATACCGTGTACCCATTTTCCACGTTGCGGTAGACGATGTGTGACACATACCCTCTTCTTTCCTCCATGAGTGCCTCCTAAATATGTAAAAAGCCCTTGACTGTGTTTCTTTTCGTCAAAGGCTTATTCTTTCTTTGATTTTCGCATTATACTTTGTTGTTCACCATTGATTCGTAAAGTTTGTCTGCGATGCCAAGTCCCTGACCGCTGTTTACCATCTGGTCAGCGATGGCAGATAAATAATTGTCCTGAAACATATTAACGTAGTCATTGCTGTTATCCTCGTCATCATCCGAAAATACTTTTGCAGATTCTTCCATGGATTTAAACATCTGCTGCACCAGATACGATTCAAACTGCTTGCACGCATCTAACATTTCTTCATCCGTTTCGGCATCCTGAATCTGGCTTGTCATTTTCCGCGACACTGCATCGTTTGCCTCGGTCGAATAATTTGTAAAATAAGTATCACCAATTGAAGATACTGCCATATGTCTCACCTCGCCTTACTTATCATGAACGTAAATTATTTGCCTGCTGAAGCATCTCATCCGATGCTGTGATTGCTTTTGAATTCATTTCGTAAGCACGCTGGGCAATAATCATATTTACCATTTCATCGGCTGCCTGTACGTTTGAACTCTCCAAGTAGCCGGATACAATTTTCGAATTTAATTCTGTTGCCGTGTAAACCGTAGGTGCTCCTGACGCTTCCGACTGCAGATAATTCGAGTTTGATGTTTTCTCAAGCCCACCGGCATTCGGAAAATATGCCAGCCCAATCTGAATTCCGATATTCTGCTGGTTGTTATTCGCATCCGGATAAGTCAAATTACCAAACTGGTCAACGCCAATTTTACTGGAACGGTATGTATTCGGAACAGTAATTGCATTTCCGTTTACATCGAGTACCGGATTTCCCTCACTGTCTGTCAGGGCAATGCTGTCGCCCTGAATGGACATATTAAAATGACCATTTCTCGTATAAGCAATACTTCCGTCTGCTAACTGTACACGGAAAAATCCCTCGCCCTGAATGGCGTAATCAAACGCGCCATTTGAAGCATTTAAGGCTCCCTGTGTAAAATCAGAAGAAATTGAGCCAACACGGACACCAAGTCCAACCTGTGCTCCTACCGGCTTTGGTTCTCCGGTCGTTGTCGTTGACTTTGCCTGCAAATTCTGATAAATCAGTGATTTAAAATTTGCTTTCTGAGTCTTGTATCCGGTTGTATTAATATTTGATAAATTGTTTGCAATCACGTCAAGATTGCTCTGCTCGCCAATCATTCCACTGGCTGCAGTCCATAAAGAACGCATCATCGGCTGCCACCTCCAAATAAACTATTACTTAAGTGCTCCTACCTGATTAACCGATTTGTCTAACATCGAATCGTATGAACGAATCACTTTCTGACCCGCTTCATAGGCACGGGTTATAGTAATCATATCGACCATTTCACGCACAACATTAACATTTGACTGTTCGGTATAACCTTGCAAAATTTCTCCTTCTGCATCTTTGGTCGTGGCTCCGTCCACTGGTTCATACATAGTATCTCCGTATTTTTTCAAATAATCGTAGTCCTCAAAATCAACAATATTAAGAGTATCTACAATTTCGCCGTCTGCCGTAATCTGTCCGGTCGCCGAAATTGATACGTTTTTCGACGAAGGGTCGATGGTAATATTTCCATTTTGTCCCTGGACGGCATTTCCATCAGCATCTACCAGCAGGCCGTCTTTCGTCAGATGAAACCTTCCGTCTCTTGTGTAACGCGTATGAACCTCTCCTGCCTTGTCCGTTACACTCACTGCAAAGAATCCACTGCCACTCAATGCCAAATCATATGTACCACCGGTCTGTCTGACCGAACCCTGCGAATAATCGGTATAAGTTTCTCCGATTTTTACGCCAAGGCTTAAACTTCCAATACACTCATTGTGATATGCCTGTGAGCCGTCTCGAATCTTAATTCCAAGCACCTGGTCAAATGCCTGACTGGCAACTTTTTCATCTTTATAGCCAACCGTATTTGAGTTCGCCATATTATTGGAAATAACATCCAGTCTTTTCTGTTCATTTGCCATACCGGTCCACGCTGTATAAAGACCTCGGAACATATCATACCTCCTGTTCTTTTTGTGACCTGTAACCGGAAAACTTAATTAGCATCCCCTATAGTCACTTCTCCACTTAAAAATTCCACATAACGACCGGTACCAATTGCAACTGCTGTCATCGGATCTTCTGCCGTCATCGTTGTAATTCCTGTTTTTGATTCAATCAATTCTTCTAATCCATACAACAAACTTCCGCCACCAGTGAGTACGATTCCGCGGTCTGCGATATCGGCTGCCAATTCCGGCGGTGTTTTTTCCAGTACACTATGTACTGCTTCTACAATCTGTGAAGTTGTATCTTTTAATGCTTCTTCTGTTTCCTCAGAAGTAACGGTAATGGTCTTTGGCAGACCGGTCACCAAGTTACGTCCGCGGACATCTACTGTCACACTTTCCGGCCGTGGATAAGCAGAACCAATGCGAATCTTTATATCCTCAGCGGTTCTCTCACCAATCAGCAGGTTGTGTTTCTTTCTCATATAACGGACAATCGCATCATCGAAATCATCTCCGGCAATCTTAATCGAAGCACTGACAACAGTACCTCCCAAACTGATTACCGCAATATCCGATGTACCACCACCGATATCTACAATCATATTTCCACAAGGACGAGCAATATCAATACCGGCTCCAATTGCAGCTGCAATCGGCTCCTCAATGATCTTTACATCGCGTGCACCTGCCTGAAAAGCAGCATCTTCTACAGCTTTTCTCTCAACCTCTGTTACCTGGCTTGGCACACAGATACTAATAAGCGGTTTACGAAATCTCTGTTTACCAACCGCTTTCTGAATGAAATATTTTAACATCTTCTCCGTTACGGTGTAATCAGAAATAACACCCTGACGAAGAGGACGAACTGCTACAATGTTTCCCGGCGTACGTCCTAACATCAGACGCGCCTCTTCTCCAATTGCTTTAATCCGGTTTGTGTCACGGTCAAAAGCAACAACACTAGGCTCTTTTAATACAACGCCTTTTCCTTTTACATATACCAATATGCTGGCGGTACCCAAATCAATTCCAATATCAAAAGCCACTTTACTAATCTCCTTTCACTATCTCCTGTATACCTGTATAGCATTCCCATTATCTATACATATTATAAACGTATTTCCAAATATTTCAAAGTTTTTTTTGCAAAATTTCCATCTTTTTGAAACGACGAAGGTTATGCTGCCCTAATTTTCCTCATCATAGGCTTCTGCTGCCTTGAGCATAATCGCACATTCCACACGTTTGCGCTGCAATTCACAGCCGGTTTCATACGGTTTGTTAATGTCTCCGTGGCAGTGGTAAGCATTTGCTGCACAGCCACCGCTGCAATAGAATTTGGCAAAGCAGTTCCTACACTCCTCTTTTGCATATACATTACACAATTTAAATGTATCGCGCATATCCGTATTTACAACACCGTCATCTACATTTCCCAAGCAAAATTGTTCTTCACCCACGAACTGATGACAAGGATACAAATCGCCCCACGGTGTAACCGCTAAATATTCTGTTCCGGAACCACATCCGGACAAACGTTTGTAAACACATGGACCGCCGCTTAAGTCAATCATGTAATGGAAGAAATTAAATCCTTTTCCCTGCTTTTTGCGGGCAAGCATCTCTTTTGCAAGAATGTCATAGCCCTCACAGATTTGAGGAATATCTTCCGGCCGGATGGCATACGGTTCATTCGGGTCTGCTACAACCGGCTCAACCGAAATCTGTTCAAAGCCTTCATCTGCCAAATGCAGCACATCTTCAACAAAATCCAGATTATTATGGGTAAATGTTCCACGCACATAATATTTCTGCTGGTTTCTCGATTCTGCTACTTTTTTGAATTTATCAATAATAAAGTCATAACTTCCGGTTCCGTTTTTGAACGGACGCATGTGGTTATGCACTTCTTTACGCCCATCAATACTTAAGACAATGTTGTCCATTTCCTGATTTGCAAATTCAATGATGTCATCGTTTAACAAAACACCGTTTGTCGTTAAGGTGAAACGGAAATGCTTGTCTTTTTCTTTTTCAATTTCTCTGCCGTAAGCTACTAATTTTTTTACAACATCAAAGTTAAGAAGCGGCTCTCCGCCAAAGAAATCCACTTCAAGATTTCTTCTGCTGCCGGAATTGGCTACCAAAAAGTCCAATGCTTTTTTTCCTACTTCATAACTCATAAGAGAGCGGTCGCCCTGATATTCTCCTTCACCGGCAAAACAGTAACGGCATGCCAAGTTGCAGTCATGGGCAATATGCAGGCAGAGTGCTTTTACTACCGTCTGTCTCTTTTTGAAATCAATGACGCCTTCTTTGTAAACATCTTTTGTGAAAAGTGTTCCGTTCTCCTCTAATTCCTGCAAGTCAGAAAAGACGTCTTTTAAATCCTCTTTCGTAACTTCTTCTTTATAATCATTCTTCAAAATAACATCGGCAATACGTGAAAATTCGGCTTCTCCATAGCGATCTGCATTTTCTTCATCCATCAGAGAAAGCACGTCATAAACAACGTCATCCACAACATGAATGGAACCGCTGTTTACATCTAACACAATATTATATCCATTATTCTTATACTGATGTATCATCCTTGACCTCTCATTCTATAACGGTGACGCTATAACGTGCAATGAGGACTAGACCGAAGTCTCCTTCGATCAGCCCTCCATTGCTCATAATCACCGTTTATTCAAACAGTTTCCTTGCTTATTTGTTTTCGCAGCTCTGGTTTCCTACTGTACAGGATGTTTTACAAGCTGACTGGCAGGATGTCTGACATTCTCCGCATCCACCTTTTTTCAATGTTTCTTTTAAATTCTTTGTTGTCAAAGTTTTAATTCTTTTCATGATTGCCTCCATTTAAATCCATCGTTTCGTTTTCGTAACTCTTATTGTAGCATAGGTTTTTGTGTTGTGCAAGTAGGAATAATTGTTGGTTTGCGACAATTATTCGCTGGCACTTTTTTGTTTTCCGTAATTCCGTAGAAAAATTTTGCGTCTCGTGGGCGTTTTCACTAATTGAGTGCGTAGCGGTATGGGCACTGAAACTACCAGTGCCACATACCGACGTACTCAAAACCCACGAGTTACAAAGTTTTTCTTTTAAATTACTGGAACTACGAAGAAATTAGCATTAAACACTTGACACACACCTGCCATCTCCTCCCCAGACAACTCTTTTTCCTTAATTTGTCCTTTATGGTTGCATTTTGGAGGCATTATCCCGATTGAGTAAAGAAAATTGGGCTGTAAAACAACGTTTTTTGCCAATTTTCTTCTTCATGGTTGTTTTTTTCAGAAAATAATAAAAAACTATGCAACTCTTTTTTTGTTTGGCAGCAATTTAGGTTGCATGCACTTTCAGACAGTAACTTAAATCAAGAAAGATTTGACTAAATTAATTCAATTGTAATTTTTCAAGAAAAGGTGTCCGCAAATTTCACCATGAAGGATTTTGAACACCGTCGGTGCGTAGAGGGCGTAGTATGCTCTCATGCACCGCTACGTGTGTTCACCTAAGCGGGAGCGTTCCTGAATGGGAAATTTGCGGACACCTTTTCCTAAAAATACAATGAATTTGATTTAATTTGCCTTGTTGACAGGTTCGTTAAAAAAATTTATACTATGTAAATGACGAACATATAAAAGATGGAGGTACCGCTATGAGCGAATGGAAACCAATCAAAGAAGGTAAAGTACGAGAGATTTACGACAACGGTGACAGTCTGATTATGGTCGCAACTGACCGCATCAGTTGTTTTGACGTAATTCTGAAAAACATCATTTCTAAAAAAGGAACTGTTTTAACCCAGATGTCGAAATTCTGGTTTGACCTTACTGAAGACATTGTCCCAAATCACATGATTTCTGCCGACGTAAAAGATATGCCGGAATTCTTTCAGCAACCGGCCTATGATGGCAACAGCATGATGTGCCGCAAACTGACTATGCTTCCGATTGAATGTATTGTGCGCGGATATATCACTGGCAGTGGCTGGGCAAGCTATCAAAAGAACGGAACCGTATGTGGCATCAAGCTTCCGGAAGGTTTACAGGAATCCGACAAATTGCCGGAACCAATTTACACACCTTCCACAAAAGCCGAAATCGGTGATCACGACGAGAATATCTCTTTTGAGCAAAGCGTTGATGTACTGGAAAAAGAATTTCCTGGCAAAGGAAAAGAGTATGCCGAAAAGCTTCGCGATTATACCATCGCTCTTTATAAAAAATGTGCAGATTATGCATTGAAAAAAGGTATTATCATTGCCGATACAAAATTTGAGTTTGGTCTTGATGAAAATGGAAACATTGTTCTCGGTGACGAAATGCTGACACCGGATAGTTCCCGTTTCTGGCCTGCCAAAGGATATGAGCCGGGTCACGGCCAGCCATCCTTCGACAAACAGTTTGCAAGAGACTGGCTCAAAGAAAATGAAGGAAACCACGATTGGGAACTTCCGGAAGATGTTGCCAAGAAAACCATTGACAAGTATCTGGAGGCTTACGAATTACTCACCGGCGAGAAATTAAAGTAATTCCCACTACATCATTTGGAGGAATTTTCACCATGGAAAAGAAAACAATTTTAACTTTGGATCAGGTTAAGGAAATTGAAAAAACTTATCCGACTCCATTTCATATTTATGACGAAAAAGGAATCCGCGAAAATGCCCGCGCTTTGAAGAAGGCATTTTCATGGAACAAGGGTTATCGCGAATATTTCGCAGTAAAAGCAACACCAAACCCATTTATCCTTAAAATTTTACAGGAAGAAGGCTGCGGAGTTGACTGCTCTTCTCTGACCGAATTAATGCTTTCAGAATCCCTTGGATTTCATGATAATGACATCATGTTTTCCTCAAATGTGACACCACTTGCTGAGTATGAAAAAGCAAGTAAACTCGGTGCTTACATCAATCTAGACGATTTTACCCACATTGACTTTTTAGCAGAAAATGTTGGGATTCCGGAAACCATCTGCTGTCGTTATAATCCGGGTGGCGTATTTGAACTCGGTACAGACATCATGGACAACCCCGGAGATGCCAAATATGGTATGACAACAGAGCAGATTTTTGAAGCATTCAAGATCCTGAAGGAAAAAGGTGCCGAGGAATTCGGTATCCATGCATTCCTTGCAAGCAATACTGTGACAAATGAGTATTATCCGATGCTGGCGAAAGAGATGTTTGAAATGGCAGTGAAACTTCAGAAAGAGACAGGCGCTCATGTGAAGTTTATCAACCTTTCCGGTGGTGTTGGAATCGCTTACAAACCAGATCAGACTCCGAATGATATCAGAGAGATCGGTGAGGGTGTCCGCAAAGTATACGAAGAAGTACTTGTTCCGGCCGGAATGGGTGATGTTGCAATCTATACAGAGATGGGACGTTTCATGATGGGACCGTATGGCTGCCTGGTAACTAAGGCAATCCATGAGAAGCATACTCATAAAGAATATATTGGTGTGGATGCGTGTGCTGTAAACCTGATGCGTCCGGCAATGTATGGCGCATACCATCATATCACTGTTATGGGAAAAGAAGACCAGCCATGTGATCATATGTATGATGTGACAGGTTCTCTCTGCGAAAACAATGATAAGTTTGCAATTGACCGCTATCTTCCGAAGGTTGATATGGGAGATCTTCTTGTGATCCATGATACAGGAGCTCATGGTTTTGCCATGGGATATAACTACAATGGTAAACTGAAATCTTCTGAGATCCTTCTCCATGAAGATGGAAGTTTCGAGATGATCCGCCGTGCCGAGACACCGAAGGATTATTTCGCAACATTTGACTGCTTCCCGATTTATGAGAAATTACTGGAAGATATGGAATAATGCTGTGATTATTCTGTAATTTACTATCTTGTGGTATTGCCGGGGCAGATATGACATAAAAACACACAAAAAGAAAGGTACTGATCTGTGCATGATGCTGGAAGGTTAGTGCCTTTCGTTTTGCGTGGAGAAACAGTGATTTCAGAAGAATATACTGTAAAAATTTTGTCTGTTCGGAGGTAGAAATATGATTAAATATGAATATGAAACAGGAATGTGTAAACAACTGCATTACAATGGTCTGTGGAGTGTACAATATGAGGGTGTTCCCGGACATTTTAAAAAAGTAAAGATGGTCTGTCCCTGCATCAGAGACGAATGTGATCAGGATTGTGAAG
>ERZ772892.1628-NODE-1628-length-22774-cov-5.418108_pt1 | contig 22774 bp, 23 predicted proteins | sample MGYA00512126_ERZ772892 | MGnify/ENA primary metagenome ERZ772892 (study PRJEB29015, sample SAMEA2737697) | human gut metagenome | biome: human gut; feature: human-associated habitat; material: faeces | place: China | collected 2012 ... | reverse complement strand
TCAGAGGACAAAGATTTAGTACAGAAAAAACTGTTAAAGCAGTTGAAGATATGTTTTGTGAGTTGTAGTTATGTCTAAGTATATAAGAGTAATAGGAAATTATCTAAAAATAAGTTTTAAGAAGTTATTTAAAAAAATTAATTTTTCCGGTAGTAAAGTTCAGTCATTTAGTAAATTTACCGAACTGAACCTTGCTAAAAATTCTAATGTTTGTTTCGGAAGAAATATACAGAGTGATGGCTTTTGCAGAATAATAACTACTGTAGATGCAGAATTATCTATCGGTTCTAAAACATATTTTAACAATGGTTGTACAGTCAGTTGTATGAAAAAAGTAACTATTGGAGATAATTGTTTGTTTGGTTCTAATGTTTTGGTGTGTGACAATAATCACAAGTTCACTGCAAAAGAGGGAGTTTCCTTTCAGCACAATACAGATGAAATATCTATAGGCAATAACTGTTGGATTGCGTCAAATGCAGTTATTCTGAAAGGTGTTACTATTGGTAATAATTGTGTTATCGGTACAGGTTGTATAATAAAAGAAAATGTAGCTGATGGTTCTATTGTTACTGCACATATTGAACAGCATATAAATAAAATTGAGGATAAATAAATTGAACGAAAAGATTAGTATAATAATTCCTGCTTACAATGCAAGTAAATATATTACCAGAACTTTATATAGCATATGTAATCAAACTTATAAAAATCTGGAGATAATTGTTGTTGATGATGGTTCTAGCGATAATACATTAGAAATTTGCAAAGAACAGTCAGAAAAAGATAATAGAATTAAAGTTTTTCATAAGGAAAATGAAGGTGTTACATTAGCTAGAGATATGGGTATATCTATGGCAACAGGAAAATTAATTGGCTTTGTTGATGCTGATGATACAATAGACCCTAAGATGTATGAGTGTTTATATAATAATCTTGTTAAATATGATGCAGATATTTCTCATTGTGGATATAAAACTATTAAGAAAAATGGTGAAGAAACTTTATTTTATGGAACAGGAAAATTAATTATTCAATCAAATACTGATGGAATTATTGATTTAATAAAAGGCGAAATTATTGAACCTGGCTTATGGATTAAATTGTTTAGAAAAGAACTATTTGATACTCTTGATTATGATAAAACAATGAGAATAAATGAAGATTATGTTATGAATTTATTGCTTTTTAAAAAATCAAGAAAAAGTGTATTTGTTGATGAACCTTATTATCATTACTATCAAAATGAAAACTCAGGTTCTTCCAAAACTACAAAAGAGTATTTTTATATAGATATGATAAAAGCTGTTGATTTAACTTTATCTTTGTTTGAAAATGATAAGGTGATTGGTCCATATGCAGAAAGAAGATGGTTTTCTATTTTATCAACTATGTATAGAAACCAAGGACTAATGAAGAATATTGAATTTGACTACAAACCTTTGTTTGATGAAACAAGAAATCGAATATTAAAAAAATATAAAGATTTAAAGAAAAATCCTTGTATGACATTTAATAATAAGATAATTTTATTTTTGATTGTACATTTTCCAAAGATTCTAATTAATTTAATTAAAATAAGAAATTTATAATGTACATATTTTTCGATAAAGCTAGGTGAGAAAAGCATGGTAAATAAGAATAGAAAAATCGAATTTGATTTAATGAGAATTATTGCATGTCTGGGTGTAATAATGATACATTCTTGTGTATTCGATCAGGCAGATAATTATGCTTCAAGTACATTTAGTTATCAAGCCGTAAACATTTGGGGTACTTTATCTAGATGGGCAGTTCCTGCTTTTGTTATGTTAAGTGGTATGTTTGTAATACCTAAGTCCGGTAAAGAATCTTTGAAACAACTATTTGTAAAAAGAGTTATTAGAATGGTAGTAGCGTATATTGTTTGGTCTGCAATTTATTCTTTTTACAATGTGTTTTTCTTAAACAAGGTATATTCCGGTACAAAAATTAAGACATTTCTTGACGGATGTTTTAGTGGTGAAACACATATGTGGTATTTGCTTATGTTAGCAGGACTTTACATCATTTCACCTTTATTAAATGTTTTGTTAGAACATTTAAGTGATAAAATGATTTTATACTGGATAGGTGCAATGTTTGTATTTACTTCAATAATACCTTTTATTGAAAAAGTAAACATAAGATTCATTTCAACTATTATAAGCTCAATGACTGGGTATATGGATTTACAATTTTTGTGTGGCTGGACATTATATTTTGTACTTGGCTATGTATTTAGTAAAAGAGAAATGTCAAAGAATATTAACATTATAATTGGAATAGTTTCAGCCATATCTTTTGTATTTACCTTTATAGCTACAGTAGTATATTCATACTTTAACGGTAAAGCTTATGGTGTATTGGACTATATGTATCCTAACATAGTCTTGTATAGTGTTGGAATTTTCTTTTTCTTTAAAGATATTGTTTCAAAAATTAATTTTAGTGAAAAAATACAAAAAATTATTGTTAGCTTATCAAGTTTAACATTTGGCATTTATTTAATTCACTACTTAGTGCTTGAGGTATTGTGTAAATTCGGTATAAATATCACAATGTTTCATACTATATTATCAATTCCGGTTCTAGCTGTAATAACATTTTGTATTGGTGGATTGATAGTTTGGTTAATAAGAAAAATACCTAAAGTAGGTAAATACATTGCATAGATTGTTTGTATTTATGGAGAAATTATGGATTCATTAATTAGCGTTATAGTACCGATTTATAATGTAGAAGATTACCTTAATAGGTGTGTTGATAGCATTATAAATCAAACATATAAAAATTTAGAAATTATTTTGGTTGATGATGGTTCACCGGATAATTGCCCACAAATGTGTGATGATTATGCTAAAAAAGATAGCAGAATTAAGGTTGTACATAAAGAGAATGGTGGGCTTTCTGATGCCAGAAATGCCGGTATGGAAGTAGCTACCGGTGAGTATGTTAGTTTTATTGACAGTGATGACTATATTTCATTAGATTTTTATGAAACACTTATGCAGACAATGCTAGAAAATAACAGTGACATTATTGAATGTAGTGTTGTGAAGTTTTATGAAAATGGAAAATTTGATGAATATAGTGATGATTTAAAGGTTGCTAATTATGAAACTGTTGATGCTTTAGGTGGATTGATTGACGAAAATCCTTTCCGTCAGCATGTGTGGAATAAGCTATATAAATCTAGTGTTGCACTAGATATACCTTATGCAGTTGGCAAATTAAATGAAGATGAATTTTGGACTTATCAGGTCTTTGGCAAAGCAAATAAAGTGACAAAAATCAATAAGACTATGTACTATTATTTCCAGAGAAGTGGTAGTATTATGGGCAACGGGTACAACATTAAACGACTTGATGCCTTAGAAGGCAAAATGAATAGACAAGCATATATTGAAAAGAATTTCCCTACTTTAGCTACAAAAGCTAAGGTTGATTTGTACGGTTCATGTATGTTTGCTTATCAAAGTGTTCTAAAGTTTATGTCAGGTAATGATAAGAAAAAATCCGGTAATATAATAAAAAATTATAAGAATAGATGTAAACTTACTACTGATGAAATCAATAGTATTACCGATAGTTCTAAAAAGTATTATAAATTAGCCAGCTTTAATTTTTATTTGTGTTGTAAGTTAAAGGCTTTGTTTAATATAGGCTTTTAATGTGGAGAAAAATATGAAAACAGTATTATATATGCATGGTGGTAGTGGCAATCATGGTTGTGAAGCACTTGTGAGAACTACAACAAAAATGGTGAAAGATGTATCAAATTCAGATGTTGTTTTGTGGTCACAGTCACCATCAGAAGATATTAAATATGATGTTAATTCAGTAGTTGATAGTATTATTGCAACTGATGAATTGAATAAGAAAAGTTTAGGTTTTCTACTAACATATTTCAGATTTAAATTTTTAAAACAGAAAAATGCTTTACATAATAAATTTATGAAAGTGCTTTTCAAGAATTCTGTTGCAATTTCTATTGGTGGGGATAACTATTGCTATCCTTGGTCTGCAAAACAAGGTGTAGAATTAGATAAAGACATTAGAAAGTATTGTAATAAAAATATTTTTTGGGGTTGCTCAATTGAAGAAAAAGATTTGAATGATGCAATTATTCAAGATCTAAAGGGCTTTGATTTAATTACAGCAAGAGAAACAATATCTTATGAATGTTTAAAAAAAATTAATCCTAATACTGTTTTAGTAGCTGACCCTGCATTTACATTGGATAAAAAAGAATTACCGTTACCAAATGGTTTTATTGAAAATAATACCGTTGGTATTAATGTTAGTCCTTTGATTAATGATTATGCTGATGGTAACATTATTTTAGATAATTATATTCAGCTAATTAAACACATTATTTCAAATACTGATATGAATGTTTGTTTGTTTCCTCATGTTGTTTGGAGTTATAATGATGATTTGAAGCCTATAAATACCTTATACAAACAGTTTAAGGATAGTGGTAGAGTAATAAAGCTTGATGATCATAATTGTGAAGAACTAAAGGGATATATTAGCAGATGTAGATTCTTTGTTGGTGCAAGAACTCACGCAACTATAGCTGCTTATTCAACATGTGTTCCAACCTTGGTTGTAGGATATTCTGTAAAGTCAAAGGGGATTGCTAAGGATTTGTTTGGTACAGATGAGAATTATGTTATTTCAGTTCAAAATATGAAAAAGCAAAATGATTTAAAAAATGCTTTTGATTATATTTATAAAAATGAAAAAGAAATAATAAGTAAATTAACAACAATTATGCCTGAATACAAAGAAAGGACATTGATTGGTGAAGAAGAACTGCGTAAATTACTATAATTTATAAAATTTTGGAGTTGTTATGAAGAGTAAAATAAAAATTGCAAACACTTTATCCGGTTTATCAAAGTGTAACTTTATAGATAAAATAAAATATAACCTGTTCTGTAAAAATATTACTTTTGCAGACGATAATTCTATGCTAATTCCATACAAGAATTCTGTAATTAATATTAGTGACACTGCAAATTGCAAGATTAATGGGGCTTTGTTCCTTAATGGTAATAAGCCTAAAAATTCTAAAGCAGAATGTTTTCTTACCCTAGGTGAAAACAGTAGTTTGAATATTGATGGTTATGTTAATTTATATTATAATTCTGAAATAGTGCTATATAATAATGCAACTGTTGATATAAAGACAACTTGTATGAATGCCGGAGTACAAGTTCGTTGTATGAATCACATTTCTATCGGTGAGAATTGTTTAGTAGCACGAGATGTATTTATTATGGATTATGATGCACATAGGATAGAATTCCCTAACGGCAAAACCAATGAATTAACATCACCTATCAGTATAGGTGATCATGTTTGGTTAGGAGTTGGAGTTAAAGTTCTACAGGGCGTTACAATTGGTAACGGTTCTATAATTGCTGCCGGTTCTGTTGTTACAAGAAGTATTCCGGAAAATTGTTTGGCTGCAGGTGTTCCGGCTAAAGTTATTAAGGAAAATGTTACATGGCATAATGAGAATGGTTTTAAATTAGGGTGAGTTATGATTAATATTGTAGATAAAGCAAAATGTACAGGGTGTAGTGCTTGTTTTAATATTTGTAATAAAAATGCAATATACTTTGAAACAGATAGTGAAGGCTTTGTTTATCCAAAAGTGAATATGGAAAAGTGTGTTGACTGTTCTTTGTGTGAAAAAGTATGTCCCTTAATTAATTCAGTTGATACTTCAAAAAATTATGAAAAGCCTATTATCAAAGCTGCATGGAATTTAGATGAAGAAATTAGAATTAATAGTACATCCGGTGGTGTGTTTTCTGCTTTAGCTGATAAATTTCTTGATGAAGATGGATATGTTGTTGGTGCAGAATATACTGAAGATTTTGGAATACAACATACTGTTATTTCAAGTAAAGATAAAATTAAAAAATTAAGACAGTCAAAATATGCACAGAGCAACTTGAATGACGTGTTTACTCAAATTAAAGAATTGTTGAAAAATAACGAAAGAGTTCTATTTTGTGGAACTCCCTGTCAGTCTGCCGGTTTAAAAAATTATTTGATGAAAAAATACGATAATTTATTTATTGTAGATTTTATTTGTAGAGGTATTGTTAGCCAGAAAATTTACAAAAAATATCTTGAATCAGTTGAAAAACACAGTGGTTCAAAGATTTGTAAAGTCCATTTTAAAAATAAGGATTTTGGATGGAACAGATTTAGTACAAAACTGTCACTGGAAAACGGAAATTCTTATCATAAAGATAGGTACAATGATGAGTATATGATTGGTTATCTTAAACATAATTTATACTTAAGACATTGTTGTCATGAATGTAAGTTCAAAACATTGCCAAGAGTTTCTGACATTTCTTTAGGTGACTTTTGGGGCATAGGCAATAGTAAGAAAGAATTGGATAACGATAAGGGTACTTCAGTAGTTATTATCAACAGTGACAAGGGCAAGAAGTATTTTGAAACAGCAACTGATGTGTTGTATTCAGAAAATAGCACATTAGAACAAGTAACCGAGGGAAATGCTTGTTTATTTAATATTGCCTCTAAAGGTAAGTATAGAGAGTATTTTTTCAAAAAAGCCGATAAAATAGATTTTATAGATTTAATCCATAAGATAGACTTTAAATATACAATCAGCCAACCAAGTTTACGATTGATTGATAAATTGTATTTATTAAAACAATATTATATAAACAAGTAGAATTATTATTTTAGGAGAATATAATGGCAATTAGTCAAAGAAAAGCAGGTTCGATATTATCATATTTACAGATTATATTGAGCAATACTGTTGCTTTAATTTATACACCTTTTATGCTGAGGTTGTTAGGTCAAAGTGAATATGGACTGTTTGGAACAGCTAATTCATTGACATCATATTTATCATTATTCAGTTTTGGTGTAGCCGGTGCATATATTAAATTTAATATTTCTGCAAGACATAGTGGAAACAAAGATGAAGAAGCAAAAGTAAATGGTATATTTTTTATCATTTATTCTATAATTTCCGGATTAGTATTGATAACCGGTATTATTTTTACTTTTTTAGCAAAGCCGATATTTGGCAATGCATTAAGTGGTAGTGAGTTATTAGAAATTAGATTTGTTATTTTATGTACCACTATCCAATATGTAATTACATTTATGTTTAATACGGTTACTATGGCAATGCAGGCATATGAAAAATTTGTTTTTCTAAGAGTTGTTCTGTTATTATCAAATATTTTGCAACCTATTCTTAATGTTGTTGTTCTACATTTTTATGCTAAAGCAATTAGTATTTCTATTTGTAATTTGGTGGTTAGTATTGCTGCATATTTATTGTTCTTTGCATATTCAAAAAAAGTATTAAAAATGCAATATTGTTTCAAGAATTTAGACAAATCCTTGATAAAAGGAATATTTGTATTTTCAAGTTTCCTTTTCCTAAATACAATTGCTGATCAAATAACCGGTTCTACAGACACTTTGCTTTTAGGTTCTTTAGCCGGTACTGCAGCAGTTGCAATATATACAGTAGGAACACAGTTTGGTAATTATTTTATGAGTTTTTCTACTGCAATATCCGGAGTTTTTGCTCCACAGGTAAATCAAATTGTTGCAAAAGATAAGAATGATGACAAATCTTTAAATGATGTATTTGTTAGAATTGGAAGAGTTCAATTTTTAGTTGTTAGCTTTATTTTAATCGGATTTATTTTTTTCGGCCACCAATTTATAAATCTATGGGCCGGTGAAAATTATGGATTAACTTCTTATATTATTGCTGTGTTATTGTTACTATCTTTGTATGTTCCACTATTTCAAAATGTTGGTATTGAAATTCAAAAAGCGAAGAATATGCACAAAGCAAGAAGTATAGTATATTTATTAATTGCTATTGTTAATGTAGTTTTTACAATAGTCGTTATATTACTTTGTAAATATTATTTTCCTAACGATTTAGAAAGTTTTAAAAAATATGCCAGTATCGGAGCTGTTTTTGTAACATTTGTTTGTCGTCTTTTAGGTCAAGGAATATTTATGAATATTTATTATCATAAAAAAGTAGGATTAAACATTATAAACTTTTGGAAAAATATTTTAAAGATAATTCCTAGTTTTATTTTGCCTACTGTTATTGGTTTCTTGTTAACAAAATTCTTTGTGATTAATTCATTTTATTCACTTGTTATTGAGATAATTATATTCTCTCTATGTTATATAGTTTCAGTATATTTATTAGGTATGAATCAGTATGAGAAAAATTTGATATTACAGCCTATAGGAAAAATTATTAAGAAATTCAAACGATAGTTGTAAAAAAGAGGTATTATATAATATGAGAAATTTGTTCATTTATATTAGATTTTTACCCATAGCTATTTTCTCTGTTATTTATAAAAATAATGATAGATTAATTATGGATGTAAAAAGGTGGACCAATAAAGAATGTGTTTCACTAAATAAAGATTTAGCTATTTTACTATCTAATTTTAAGGAATTTCGTAATTTATTTATTTATAGAAACCGTTACCCTAAGGCACATAGAGTATTTTGTCATTGGATAAAATTTTGGTATCCACCAGAGAAAACATTATATATTGAATGTCCTGATATAGGTGGTGGCTTTTTTATTCAGCATGGCTTTGCTACCTATATTGCAGCAAAAAAAATCGGTGAAAACTGTTCTGTGAATCAGCAAGTAACAATAGGCTACAACGGTTTATCAAAAAGTCCTATTATAGGGGACAGATGTATGATATTGTGTGGTGCAAAGGTTTTAGGTGAAGTAGAATTAGGTGAATGTACAAGAGTTGGTGCAAATGCTGTAGTTATTAGAGATTATAAGAGGGGTCATGGAACTTTAGTAGGTGTTCCGGCTGTTGCTAAGAAAGAAATCTCTAAAGAAGATTTGTTAAATGCCGGTGTAAAAATTGATGAATCATTGTTTGATTAATGTACTTATATGCTAAGGCTGAGAATGAAGATAAAATATTAAAAATTCTATTAGTGATAGAATTTTTATTGTTGAACAAAGTGGAATGTTAAAAACTTAATTTAATATTGGGTTATTGCAAGTAGAGGTTAATGATGAAAATAGGGGTTTTGGTAGCAACATACAATGGAATGAAATATATCAAAGAACAAATTGATAGCATTTTGCATCAAAAATGTAAGGTTGACGAAATAATAATAAGTGATGATAATTCAACTGATGGAACTTATGAGTTTTTGTGTGATTACCTTGCAAAAATTCAGGATATAGATGTAAAAATATTTAGAAATACTAAAAAAGGTATATCAAATAACTTCTTTAATGCTTATGTTCATTCTACTTCTGATTATTTATTTTTCTCAGATCAAGATGATGTTTGGTTTGAAAACAAAACAGAAATATTTATAAAGGCAATTAAAAAGATGCCTGATTGCGGAATGTATTTTTCTAATGCATTAGTTGTTGATGCTGAGCTTAATTCTCTAAATTGTACAAATTTCGATAGATTTGTACAAGGTGTTTTTGTTGAGAAAAAAGACGATATAGTTTCTATTTCCGATGATAAAGCAATAAAGAGACTTTTCCTTAATAATTTTATTACAGGAATGAGTATGATGGTTAAGCGAGATGTTCTTGATAAAGGATTTATTACAGAGTCTGATTTTCTTCATGACGATATGCTAACAATGTATTCAGCTCTTAATTCATCTATTTGTTGTATAAATACTATTACTGCCTTGTATAGACAACATAGTAATAATGTAATTGGTGCAAAAAGTGTTGAAAATAAAAAGAATGATGATGTAACCTCAAAAAATAACCCAAATAAATATGTTATGTTTGCATTGGAGAATTGTTATTCTATTAATTATGTATTAGGTAGAATAAAAACAATGAAAGAAATAAATCATAATTCAAAGAATACAGATCTATTAAAAGAGATATATGAATTGTGTATGTTTAGAGAAAGTTTATTATCAACAAATTCTTTTTTAGGTATCTTTAAAGTATTATTTCATATTCCGGAATATCTACATTTTCTAAATTGGAAATATATTATGGTAGATATTGCTACCTTGTTATTAGTGAGAAAAAATAATAGGAAAAATCCGTTAGGTTAAAATGAATAATTTTATGTTTAAGAATTTTTACTATACTCAAAAGAGAAGAATTTTAAGTAGAATTGTTAAGAAAAAAGTTAATATTTCAAATGTATCATTAATATCTCAAAATTGTATTGGTGGAGTTATTTATCATGATACAAATCAAAAATTCTTGTCACCAACAGTAAATCTTTATATTTTACCAAAAGATTTTATAAAGTTTGTTAATAACCTTAATTATTATTTATCATTGACTCCTAAAGTTGAGATGGGTGAAAAGTATCCTATAGGATTTTTGGATGATATTAAAATTTATTTTATGCACTATTCTTCACCGGAAGAAGCTGTTGAGAAATGGGAAGAAAGAAAGCAAAGAATAAATTTTAATAAAATCTTTGTAATTATGGTTGAGCGTGATGGATTTGATGATGAGGTCTTTAAGGACTTTCTCAATATTAAATATCCCAAGATATTATTTACTAGAAATGAAAAATATATTTCTAATAATTCGGTTTATTTGAAAAAATTTAAAAACGAAAAAGAGTTACCGAATATTATTCCCGGTAGATATATCTATAAATACTTAAAGATTGTAAAATTATTAAATAGAATTTGAAAATAGTTATAATTAAGGGGCTGAAGGTATTGACAAATGAGGGGAAAAAGTATTTAAATAAATACTCAATAACTGTTTTGGGCGAACTTGTTGGATTATTAATAATGTCGGTGATATCATTGATAAATGACAAATTCACACAAATACCTTTATTGATATTTAGCGCAATAGGATTAACTTTGTTGGTATATCTATTTAAATATATTTTTAATTTTATGTTTTTTACTGAAGAAACTAAAAAAATAGTTATATTTTCATTAATTACTTCTATAATTGGATTAGTTATGTATTGTATAATTATTTATACTCGAAATTATAAATATTTAGCTGATTATACTTGCTATTACGATTTACAGTATGAGTATTATAAATTATTCGATATAAGCGTTATAAAAGGCTTTGCTGGAACATTATTGAGCTTTTGGAAGAGTGATTATTCATATTTTATTTGTATTTTTACTAGTTTGCCATTTTATTTTACCACAGGTTCACATAATGCTTTTGTTATAGTCTATTATTTGTTCCTTTTAGTGCCAATGATTTTTTCATTTAATATGTTTATTACAAGCATAGAAAAGAAAATTCAAATAAAGAAACAAAGTTTATTAGTAATTTATTATGTTATTTGTAATATACTAATGTTGACATTTCCATTACTTCAATATGATTCTTTGCTTGGTATGCCGGATATTTTTGGATTGACCTTTTTATTATTGTTAGCTATGATATTTTTTAATTATGATATTAAAAAGATTAATTGGAAATATAATATATTATTATTGATATGTTCTATTGCTGTTATTATAACAAGGCGTTGGTATATCTTTAGTGTTGTTGGATTATATGTTGGTTATGTGATTGTGTCAATTTTATATAATTTAAAAAGTCTGAAGATTGTACTAGTTAATGGTATAAAATCGTTTGGTTTTATTAGTATAACTGCATGTATATTTATGTTACCATTTATTTTTAACACAATAAAATCAAATTATTCTGTTGCTTATAATGCATGGAAATACGGTGGAGTTTTATGGGAAGTATTACACCAATGTAAGTTCTTAGGATTTATGACTGTTTTTGTGCTTATGATGGGATTTATAGTCGGATGTATGAAAAAGAATTAAGATTTCATACGCTTATATCAATTATTGCATATTTTGTCATAATTTTTGGTTTTACTCGAGTTCAAAATATGATGTCTCATCACGCATTGTGCTTAATGATTACATATTTAATATTAATTATTAATATTTTTGCTTTTGCATCATCTATTAAAAGCAAAGTTGTGCGTTATTTGCTTGTTACTTTAGTAGCTATAATTCTTTTATTTAATTCATACTTGAGCTTTTCGGGAAAAATTATTAAGTGTGATGATTTTTACTTATCTTCAAATATTAATATAATAGTGAATAATGGTGATTCAAATAAAAATGTTTGGGAATCTAAGTAAGTTTTTATTCACTTACTAGTTTGACTGTGAGGATGAAATGAAAAAAATAAGTGTTGTAATTCCGGTATATAATGTTGAGAAGTATTTATCGGAATGTTTGGACAGTGTTGTTAATCAAACATATAAGAACTTGCAAATTATTCTTGTAGATGATGGTTCTACTGATTTTTCAGGAAAAATTTGTGATGTATATGCCGAAAAAGATAACAGAATAACAGTAGTTCATCAAAAGAATGCCGGAGCAGGTGCTGCTAAGAATACCGGACTTGATTTGGTAAAGGGTGAATATTTTTCTATTATCGACAGCGATGATTATATTGAACTTGATATGTATGAAAAGATGGTTAATTCACTTGAAAAATACAATGTAGATATTGTGCAATGCTTATTTAGAAATGTGTTTGTTAATGATAGCTTTGATAGAAAATATAAGATTAAAAGTAATTATCCTAAAGTATTAACTTCAAAGAGATTTTTAAAAGAATATTTATATGATTGGAAATATGCAATATTTTGGAATAAATTATTTAAATCATCATTATTGAAAGAAATTAGATTTCCAGTTGGAAGAAAAATTGATGACGAATTTTTTACATATAAGTTAGTTTGTAACGCTAAAAAAGTTGTGAATATAGACAATATATTGTATAATTATCGTATGAGAAAAACCAGTGTGATGAATGAAAACGATACTGATAGATTTATATATGATAGAATTGATTGTTTTGTTGAGAGATATGATTATATCAGAAAGAAATATCCATCTTTAGATAAAAAATATTTAACAAAACTTTATGATAGTTTGTTATACTATAAAACTCAGGTAAATAATACTGAAAAACTGGAAAAATATATTTCAAAAATACAAAAACCAAAAATAAATAAGATAGATAAAATAAATGAAATTATGCGATACAAAAAATTATTAGATGATTCATATGATCAATCTAATAAGATTAAGTATGAATAATAGTTTTTGCTTCATAGAATTAAGGCTAAAGGGTTGTAATATGAATAAAGTTAGTATTGTTGTAGCTGTATATAATGCAGAAAAAACACTAAAGAAATGTGTAGACTCTTTGCTAAACCAAACCTATAATAACATTGAAATTATTCTTGTGAATGATTGTTCTAAGGATAACAGCTTAGATATTTGTAACGAATATTCTAAAGCAAATGATAATGTTAAAGTTATTAGTAATGATAGAAATTCCGGAGTTTCTGATACAAGAAACAATGGTATTGATAATTCTACCGGTGAATATATCTGCTTTGTAGACAGTGATGACTATGTAGAATCAAATTATATTGAAGTTTTATATTACTATTATCAAAAGTGTAATACCGTTCCCATTTGTGGATTTGTTTATCACGATGAATATAATCACGCAAAACCTGTTAAATATTCTTGGAGTGGTAATGAAGAATTGGTTAGCTTAGGTGAGGCTTTTAGGTTAAAAAGCGAATTATATTTAACTGCTTTATGGAATAAGCTATTTGATAGAAGATTAATCGTTGAAAAAAATATTAGATTTGATACAAATATATCAGTTGGTGAAGATTTAAGATTTAGTGTTGATTATTTTATAAAAAATAATATAGATAAAATTTGTGTTTTGCCTGAACCTTTATACCACTATATGAAACTTACAGATAACTCTTTAATGTCAAGTTTTGTTGATGATTTAGATAGAGAAAAGGATAGTTTAAATTTAATAAGAAATTTAGCTATTAAGTATAATAAGAATGCTGATGCTGAATATGAAAAAGCATTAGAACAAGTGAAAACTTCTATGATTTATCTTATTATGAGAGAGAAAAAGTACTCAAAGAAAGAAAAATTGACAAAAATAAGAACTATAGACCAAGAGTATGGTATATCAAATTATTACAAGGATATTTTGAATATTATGAAAGAAAAAATAGTTAATATAATTAAGAAATAGTATTATTTACAATATATGTATTTATCTATTATATGGAGTATAGGATGGTTAGTTTAAAAGAAATACAGAAATTTGAATTACAAATGCTTAAAGATGTTGCGAAAGTATGTGAAAAGTATAATATTACATATTTTCTAGTTGCAGGAAACTTATTGGGAGCAGTAAGGCATGGTGGATTTATCCCTTGGGATGATGATGTAGATATTGATATGCCGTTGAAAGATTATAAAAGATTTTTGAAGGTTGTACAAAAAGAATTTGGCAACAAATACTTTGTGCAAAACTATAAAACTGAAAAAAATTATTGTGAATTGTGGACACAGATAAGAGCAAATGGAACAACATCTATGCTTGTTAAAGATTGTAAATATGATATTAATTTTGGAATGTGCCTTGATATTTTCCCAATTATAGGAATACCGGGAAATGAAAAAGAAGCTGAAAAACAAAAGAAAGCATTAGCACTAAATAGATTTTTGTTACATGATACATATACTAAAGCAGTTAATGAACCAATTACTACAAAAATGAAGTTGATATATTTCATCCCTAGAAAATTAAGAAGATTGATTTGTAAAATCAATGAACATAATTACATGATTAATCCGGAAGAAACTGATAGGTGGATTGAATTGTGGTTTTCTATTGATGACTCTTTGGCTCAGCCTAAAGAATTGTTAGAAAAATGTACTAAAATTAATTTTGAAAGTAATGATTTTAATACATTTAAGGATTATGATTTGTATTTGACTAACTTATATGGAGATTATATGACTCCACCTCCGGAAAATGAACGAGGAGGTCATTCTGATACTTTAGGAAAAATAATATTTGATTTAAACAAGAGTTATTTAGATTATAAAAAAGAATTATTAAATACATAAGAATTCTTTAATTAGGTGATAGTTTATATTATATATACTATCACTTTTTTGTTTTGAAAATAATTGACTTTTAAAGAAATATAGTATATAATTTAAAATGTTCACGAAACTATTAAAAAGGTGATTTTATGAACTTAAATATTAATGATTTAGATATTTTAAAGTGTATTTACGAAAATAAAGATTGTACTCAAAGAAAATTAGCTAAAATCAGTGGCTTTTCTTTAGGTAAAGTTAATAAGGCTATAACAAATTTAAGAAATGAAAAATACATTATAGAAGAACTTTGTATATCAAATTTCGGTGAGAAATTTATTACTAACAGTAAACCAAAATCAGCTATAATTTTAGCTGCCGGTTATGGTATGAGAATGGTGCCACTTAATACAGAGTATCCAAAGGGACTTATTGAGGTATATGGTGAACCATTGATTGAAAGAATAATAAAGCAACTACATAAAGCTGATATTCACGACATTAATATTGTAGTTGGCTTTATGAAAGAAAGTTATGAATACTTAATCGACAAATATAATGTTAATTTAATTGTAAATACTGAATATTCAGAGAAAAATAATTTGTATTCTTTGTATCTTGCAAAAAATAAAATAGATAACACATATATTGTCCCTTGTGATATATGGTGTAAGGATAATCCTTTTTCTAAATGTGAATTATATCCTTGGTATATGGTTACTGATGAAATGAATTGCAATAACAATTATAAGGTTAACCGTAACAGAGAATTCGTTAGAATAAATGAAGATGAATTAGGAAATAAAGAAATAGGAATTAGTTATATTTGTGGTGAGTCAAAAGAAACAGTAAAGAAAAATTTATTATTAATGGCTAACGAAAATAAATTTAATAATTATTTTTGGGAAGAAACACTTGTCAATGGAAACAAATTAATTGTTAATGCAAAAATAGTAAATAGTGATTCAACTTTTGAAATTAATACATATGAACAGTTGAGAGAAATTGATACAAAATCAAATCAACTACATTATGATGCAATTAAAATTATTATGACAACCTTTGACTGTGATAATAAGGATATAAAAAATATCTCAATTCTAAAAAAAGGTATGACAAACCGTTCTTTTCTGTTTGAAGTAAATAATGAAAAATATATTATGAGGATACCAGGAGAAGGTACAGATTTACTAATCAACAGAAAGAATGAATTTTCAGTTTATAAAGTTATAGAAAATCTAGGATTTTGTGATGAACCTATATATTTTAACGAAAATAATGGGTACAAAATAACAAAATTCTTAGATAATGTGAGATGCTGTGATTCTTATAAGGAAGAAGATTTAACAGCATGTATGAATTTACTGAAAAAATTACATAATTGCAAGTTGAAGGTTAACCATACATTTGATTTGTTTGAAATGATTAACTTTTATGAGAATTTAAGAACCAGCAATTCAATTTATCGAGATTATAAGGAAACAAAGGAAAATGTATTTTCTTTGTTGGATTTTATAAATAAGTATAAGTGTGATTATGTTTTATCACATATAGATGCAAACTGTGACAACTTCCTCTTTTATAAAGATAATGAGGGAAAAGAAAGGTTACAACTTACCGATTGGGAATATGCAGGAATGCAAGACCCACATGTTGATATTGCTATGTTTTGTATTTATTCTATGTATGATAGAGAAAATATTGATAGATTAATTGACATATATTTTGACGGTAAGGTAGATAAAATCACTAAAGCAAAAATTTATTGTTATATATCTGTTTGTGGTTTACTATGGAGTAATTGGTGTGAATATAAACGAGAATTAGGTGTGGAATTTGGAGAATACTCTATAGCTCAATATCGATATGCAAAGGTGTATTACAAAATTGCAAAAGAAGAAATATTATCAATAGAGAATAAGGAGAATGACAATGTACAATGTGGATAATGCAATAATTATGGCAGCCGGTGTATCCAGTCGATTTGCTCCTTTATCCTATGAAAAGCCAAAAGCCTTAATTACCGTTAACGGTGAAGTGCTGATTGAAAGACAGATTAGACAATTAAGAGAAGTTGGAATTAATGAAATAGTTGTTGTTGTAGGATATAAAAAAGAACAGTTTTATTATTTGAAAGAAAAATTCGGTGTTATCATTGTAGAAAATCCGGAATACAATACAAGAAATAATAATGCAAGTATATATGTGGCACAAAAATACATTCACAATTCATATATATGTTCAGCTGACAATTATTTTACCCAAAACCCATTTACTAAAATGGTAGAGGAGTCATTTTATTCTGTGGTATATTCAAATGGAAAGACTGATGAATGGTGTGTGGATATAGATAACAATGAATATATAACAGGTGTAAAAATCGGTGGAGAAAATTCTTGGTATATGCTTGGTCATGTTTTTTGGAGTGAGAGTTTTTCGGAAAAATTTTTAGGAATTTTAAATAATGAATATAATTTACCTCAAACAAAAAATCTGCTTTGGGAATCTATTTATATTAATCATATTGATGAACTGAAAATGAAAGTAAAAAAGTATGATGATAATTATATTTTTGAATTTGATACACTAGATGAATTAAGAAATTTTGATAAATCATATATAAATGATACAAAATCAAAAATCTTGAAAAAAATAGCAAAACAAAATAATTGTATTGAAAAGGATATAGTAGATGTTTCTGTAATTAAAGATGAAAAAGGAATTAATGCTATTGGTTTTCAGTATAAAATAAATAATGAAAAATATAGTTACTATTATAGTGATGTAACAGAGGGTAATAACAATGAACAGAATTAAGAACTATTTAATAAATATAGAATTACCTGTAATTCTATTTCCCACAGCAATAGTTTTGCTATTGTTTGTAACATTTATAATTTTCCCTAATCAATCTACTAATGTTGTATCCGGCATTAGAGGCTTTTTAAGTGATAAATTTGGTATTTATTATTTGATTTTAGGGTTAGGTATATTTTTATTAACTATAGGAATTGCCTTTTCAAAGTTTGGCAAAATCAAACTTGGTAAAAAATCAGATAAGCCTATATTCTCAAATTTTAAATGGGGTGCAATGATTTTTACCTCTACTTTAGCAGCAGATATTCTGTTTTATTCATTAAGCGAATGGGCTATGTATGCTAATGAAAAGTTTATTACAGATAAAGACTCAATTCAGTTGTGGTCATCAACATATCCATTGTTCCATTGGGGACCGATAGCGTGGAGCTTTTATATTGTATTAGCAGTTGCTTTTGGCTTTATGATTCACATTAGAGGAAGAAAAAAGCAGAGATTTTCTGAGGCTTGTCGTCCTTTATTTGGTGATTTAGTTGATGGTGTGCTGGGTAAAGTAATAGATATAGTTTGTATTGTTGCACTTATTTGTGGAACAGCTACTACATTTTCTGTTACAACTCCGTTATTATCTCAAGGTATAAGCAGGGTAACAGGACTACCAAGTTCAACAGGAATGGTAATTATGATACTTGCTTTAATTGCAGTAGTTTATACAATTACAGTTCTATTTGGTATCAAGGGTATCTCTAAGTTAGCATCATTTTGTGTATATTTATTTTTTGCACTTTTAGTATATGTTTTAGTTTGTGGTGGACAGATTGTATATATCTTTGAAACAGGTATCAATGGTTTAGGAAATATGATTCAAAACTTTATTGGTATGGCTACATATACTGACCCATTAAGAGAAAACAGTTTTCCACAAAATTGGACTTTATACTATTGGGCTTATTGGATGGCTTGGTGTGTGGCAACACCATTCTTTATTGCTACAATTTCTAAGGGTAGAACAATTAAGAATGTTATTATCGGTGGATATTATTGTGGCCTTTCCGGTACATATTTATCATTCATAATTTTGGGAAACTTTGGATTAGGTCAACAAATGCATAACGGTTCAGGTTTAGCTGATGTTATTTACAATGCTGATTCTTCTATTAATTATTCAGCAATTCTGGATGTGTTTAACGGATTGCCAATTTCTGAACTTGGTATTATTGTTTTAGTTATTAGTATGATAGCTTTTTATGCAACAACTTTTGATACATTAACGCTTGTAGTGTCTAATTATTCCTATAAGAAAATCGGTGAAAAAGAAGAACAAGGTAAATTTTTGAGAGTATTTTGGTCTATTTTATTTATTATGTTCCCAATTGCATTAATATTTTCAAAAGGAACTTTAGCTAATTTACAGTCAGTGTCAATTATTGCTGCCTTTCCAATCGGTATTATAATTATTCTTGTTACAATTTCTTTCTTTAAAGACGCAAAACTTTTCTTGAAAGAACAGGGTTATGAGGATAAGACTATTTCAGCAAAATAAAGGAGTATTTATGAAAGTCAGTATAGTTGTTGCAACATATAACGGAGAAAAATTTATAGAAGAACAATTAAACAGTTTTGTTAAACAAACTGTTATGCCTGATGAGATAGTTATTAGTGATGACAATTCATCTGATTCCACTGTTGATATTTGTAATAAGTTTAAAAATAGAAATTCTATTGAGGTGAAAATTTTTAATAATGATAATTATCATGGTGTGACAGGAAATTTTGAAAATGCAGCAAAAAATGTTACAGGAGATATTGTATTTTTCAGCGATCAAGATGATGTATGGCATGAGAATAAAATAGAGGAAACTCTAAAAGCTTTTCAAAATTATCCAAAATGTGTTGGTGTTTTTTCAGATGCTGATTGTGTAGATGCAAATTTAAACAAATTAGGTGCTACATTTAACGATGGTTGTTGGAGTGGTTTTAAATCATTGCCTTTTGAAAATGATATGTGTTTGCTAGAAGGTAAAAAATATTTAAAAACTGCTATAGAAGGTAATATTCTAGGTGGTTGTTGTTTAGCTGTTAAGAACAAATATTTGAAAGAAATGTTTGATTTTTGTCCTAATATTTATCACGATGATTGGCTCTGCTATTGTATGTTTGTATGTGGAGATGTTGTTGCTCTCAATAAAACATTATTTGCTTATAGATTACATGGTGATAATACAGTTGGATTTAATAACTTGGTATCTAATAGGCAAGGCTTAAGTGCCAAAATCAAAAAAGCATCTAGACGGTTAAAAAGTTGCAAAAAAATATATATAGATAATGCCGAAAGAGCAATCTATTTCAAAAAATTTGCAGACACTCATAATGTAAAAAACAGGACCTTGGATTATCAGCAGAATTTGATACAAAGGAAAATTGATTCTGCAACCAGTTCCAAAATGGTAGGTTTGAAAAAATTAAATCTAATTATGAGTGAACTAGGTCAAAAATATACAAATGACCATATATTTCAATCATTATATATTGTTTTAAATAGCAAAAAGAAAAGAAATAAAGATTTACAGAAATATGTTGATATATTTATAAAAAATTTAAAGTAATCTTTGTAAAGTGATAATTGTATGAAAGTTGGAGATATTTTGCTAATTAATAATATTAGAAACAAAATTTTATCATTTAATATTAAAAAGCATAAGAAAAAATGCAGAAGTTATACAATGGTTCTAATGTAACAATTATTTCAAATAATTGTCTTGCAGGTGTTATTTATAATATTTTAAGTTTAGAATTTTGTTCTCCTACTATAAATCAGTGGATGAAAATGGCTGAGTATTATGAATTTGTTTCAGATTTGAAATATTATATGCAATGTGAATTGGTAGAGAATGTTGAAGAATCTAAGAATTGGAAGTTTCCTGTTGGTACTTTAATCGCAAAAGACACTTTTCATAATAATTTAAATATATATTTTAATCATTATGATACTTTTGAGAATGCCAAAACAAAATGGGAAAAGAGAAAGCAAAAAATATTGTGGGACAAGCTATATGTGATTTATGATTTCAATGATAAAGATTTTGATGGTGAATTATTATACAAATTTGATAAGTTACCGTTTAAACACAAAATTTCATTAACTCATTATAAATCATTTGTTGAAATTAAAAATACATATAAGATGAATTGTATTTCCGATAATGAAGATATAGTCAAGGAATTTGATTATGATGGTTTATCCGGTAAAAGATATTTTGAGGAATGGAATTATATAGATTTTTTAACTAAATAAAGTTATGTATAAGAAAGAGCATATTTGCGTTTTATATTGCAAATATGCTCAATTTTTATAGTATTTTTTACATAATATATTTTAAAAATTTAAGTTTCCTAAATTTTCTATTGAGTAAAATTATTACTAATGAAAATAGTATTGTCAGAACTGATATACATAAGAAGTATAATAGCCTATTCATAGACTTTGTGTCAACAAATATTGAGAAAATTGTTATAATTAGTGGATGAGCACAATATATTAGTGTACTAAGTTTTCTAAAAATAATATTGTGTTTGACTTTTATTTTACAATTTTTTGTGGATATAAATAGGAAAGTGACAGTTGGAATTGTGAATATACAAAATGATGAAGCAGTACTTGGGGTGTAGACGTATAGTAGAATACTTTCTACAGTAAATAAAAGAAAACTTAACAGAGTGATTACATTGATTGATAGGTTAGAAATATTTATTTTATCACATATTATTCCAAATCCACAAAGAGGAATTATATTGAAGATACTTGACATAATTCTTGGCCATTTTGTGTAAATTATATCCCAAATATTAGTTAACGGTAAAGGTATTATTCTATAAGAACCATACAATAATCCGATTGCATAAAATGCACAAGAAATAACAATAAGTTTTTTGTAGTTAATAAATCTTAGTAAGAAATACATAATTGGAATTGTATATATCAATCCAAGTAAAAACCATAAATGATAGTGACTGGCACTTGTAATACAACTTAGTCCAAAACCTATAAAATTTTTGATAGTTAAGCAATTTTCTCTATACCACATAGGAATGTCACTTATCATAAAGATAAATGACCAAAAAATATAAAGAATAGACATTCTAACAAAATATTTTTTTAGTTTATAACTATTTTCTTTACATTTTTTTATTTTTCCATATTCAAAAATAATTCCTTTAAAGAAAAAGTATGAAGAAGCAATAAAGAAAAAATAAACTGCTATTCTAGCTGGAAAATTGGCGTAGTAATTATTAAATGTTTCAGAAAAAGATTTAAATATTTCTGTATGTATTGATACTACAAATAATGAACCAAGAAATTTACATAAATCTACAAAATCATAAGATGGATTTTTTAATGTTTTACTTTCATTCATATAAAACCTCCGTTACTATAAATTTAACATATTAATGATAGTAAAACAAGAAGATAAAACTAAAATAAAGAAAATTTTAGAAACTTACAAAATTTTGCAACACTTTTGAGGTTTATAAGGTATTATATATGTAAGTACTTATAAAGACGGAAGTTTAATGTTAATTCAATAAGGATAAAGCTGAAAATTATTTTTAATAATTATTATATGGTTGAGGAATAAATGTTAATTTAACAGTGCGTAATTGAGTAAATAACATAAAAAGACGGTATAAAGTAAAAAAATATTAAAGTAACTAATCTTTATCCAATAAGCATATGGTTAAAATAATATAAACAACAAATATAGAATAACATTAAACAGAAATCTAAATTTAGGGGGGGATAATGTGGACTTTATTTTTGATGACAATTTAATAGAAGAAGTTGTCAATACATATTCGGATATGGTTTACAGAATTGCCCTAAACATATTGTGCAACATAGATGATGCAAATGATGTGATGCAAGATGTTTTCTTAAGGCTTGTTAAAAGCAAAAGTA
>ERZ772892.1585-NODE-1585-length-23295-cov-19.899828_pt1 | contig 23295 bp, 16 predicted proteins | sample MGYA00512126_ERZ772892 | MGnify/ENA primary metagenome ERZ772892 (study PRJEB29015, sample SAMEA2737697) | human gut metagenome | biome: human gut; feature: human-associated habitat; material: faeces | place: China | collected 2012 ... | reverse complement strand
ACATTCTTCGCGGTGTCGATCTTCAGGCGAACATAGCCCTTGAAGCCGTCAGGCAGGTCAAGCTGCTTGTTATTTTCATCCAGCGGTGCCGCGCCGTTGACCCATCCGCTGCCGTCGATGGCAAGGTACTGGTAGTGCATACCGCGGGTGTTGACCCAGAAGCTCCAGCTGTCACAGGTCAGATCCCAGATGCGCAGGCTGGACTTACCGCTGCCGGTTGCAGGCATCTCAACGTAGAACATCACATCCTGCGACTTGAGATCAAGCGTCTGCCAGCCGCAGCTTACGGTGAACAGTGGGGAGGTTTTGCTGTTGCCGAAGCCTTCTTCGATTGGGCTGTCAATGGTGACGGACTTCTGCTCGCCGATGATGGTAATGCCATCTGCCGCTGTTGCTGTTGCCTGAGATGCAATGCCCCAGAATTCCTCATTTTTATTGATGTCGATCAGCGTCGAGGCTGCACCGATGTCGGCGCTCTCCTGGCTGACCATGCTGCCGAGGAGGTAATCTCTTTCGACAGGAGGTTCCGGCTCAGACGGTTCAGACGGCTCCGATGGGTCTACCGGATCGGGCGCATCGGTCATCTTGACCGCTTCGCCGCCATCCACACTGACCATATAGGTATCCGTCTTGGAAACGAACCACACGCCGCCGAGCTTCAATGCACCCAGCCCGCCGCCAAAGCGCTCCGCACGGAAGTGCAGCGCGTCGATCCACAGGCCGGCCGCGTTCTCGCCAAGCTCGGAATAGTTGCTCGCCGAACTGAGCACAAGACGAATATAGCCCTTGAAGCCCTGCGGCAGGTTGATCTGCTTGTTGCCCTCGTTAGAAATCGTTCCTTCGACCCAGTCGTTGCTGTCCATGGCAAGATACTTAAACTGCATATTGCCCGGCTCAAGCCAGAACTTCCAGCCGCGGCAGGTCACGTCCTGAATGCGAAGGCTGGACATCGTCGCGGGCAGCTCCACATAGAGCATCAGATCCTGCTCATCCGCGTTCATGCTCGCGCTCGTCGCGATGCGGAACATCGGCCAGGTGGTTGTGCCGTCGTTATGATACCCCTCCGGGATCTCACTGTCAATTACAACAGACTTGCGGCTGCTGATTCTTGTGATGGAATCGCCCACCGTGATCTGCGCCTTGGAGTCGACGGTCTTCCAGGAATCGTTGTCGGTATAGCTGACCTTGCTGTCCCATGTCGTGACGGGGTCAGACTCCACCGCAACGGAGGTCGCCTGCATGACAGGCTCCGAGGCTGCATGGGTCGTCATGGCGACTGCATCGGCACCGTTGACGGAAATGTCGGTGAAGTTCCCCTTGGACACAAACCACACGCCGCCGAGCTTGATCGGGCCGTAGTCGCCGCCGTAGCGTGCGCAGCGGAAGGTGAAGAAGTCCATGGGCCGCGTTGTGGACTTCCAGGAATCGTCGCCGTCGTGGTTCAGCCACCAGCAGCCGTTGGCCTCGCTGATGCGCAGGCGGATATAGCCCTTGAAGCCGTCGGCCAGATTGACCTGCTTGTTGTCGTCGGTCTGACCGTCCACCCAGCCTTCGCCGTCCAGCGCCAGATACTGATAGGGCAGCCTGCCGCCGGCGGGCGTCATCGTGCCGCCATCGAAACTGATGCTGTCGACGCGGATGCTCGACGTTCCGGCGGGCAGCTCAAGGTAGAACAGGACATCCTGCTCGGCAATATTGAGCTGGCAGTTATTCATGTTGACTTTAATGAACGCGGCAGTATTCTTGCCGTCTTCTCTGCCGCTGGCGTAGCCCTCTCTGTTCGGACTATCAATGATGACGGATTTCTGCGTTCCGATGGGGGTAATGGCCTCGCCCGCCGTCAGAGTGACCTCCGGCTGTGCGCTCCAGCCCTTTGCAACCCAGTCATTGTCCGACCACGTGAGCCACGCGGAGGTCTGACCGACCTCTGCGGTCTCCTGATTGGGCACCGAGGCGCTGAGCCACGTCGGCTCAACCGGATCGCTCAATCTGGAGGTTTCGCCGCCGTCCATTTTGACATAGCGGGTATCCTCCTTGGTAACAAACCACGCCGCACCAAACTTCAAAGCGCCGTAATCGCCGCCGATCCGATCCGGACGGAACACAAAGTTGACAATCTTTGCGGTCATCCCGGGGAAAGAGGAAGCATTGGTCGCCGTGTCGAGCTTCATCCGGACATAACCCTTGAAGCCCTGGGGCAGATTGAGCTGGCCATTCGCATCCGGAATGGAAGCAACCCACTTGAGGGAATCCAGAGAAAGGTACTGCATCTGCATACCGCGGAACTGCGGCCAGAAATTGGAGCCGGAATTGCAGTAGATACTGGTAAAGCGGATACTGGAGCTTTCTGCCGGCAGCTCAAGATAGAACATCACATCCTGCTTCGACAGATCAAATTCCTTCCATGCGCAGCTTACGGTAAAGATCGGATAGGTCTTGTTTTCGTCGCAGAAGTAGCCCTCTTTGACAGGGCTGTCCACAACGGAAATTTTGTCGAGGCCGAAAACGCGGCTGCTGCCGCCCGTCAGCTCCGCGGCGGAGGCGGAACGGGAGGTTGCCTGCGTAGCTATCCCCGCAAATTTATCCGGGTCGGAAACAGAGATCAGCGTAGAATCGCTTCCGGCATCATTCCATTCTTTCGTGAACCAGTTGCCGGTCATCACATCGCCGGTCCACGCAGGTTCCTCTACGGTATCACCGCCGGTTGAGGGCTGTGGCTCTGCCGTCGTCAGGCTGACCTCGCTGCCGCCGTCCACGCTGACCTTGTACGCTTCGCCCTTGCTTACAAACCACACGCCGCCGAGCTTGGCCGGGCCGTAGCTCCCGCCGAACGCGCCGATGCGGAACGCGAAGAACTGAAGCTCGATGGATGCATTCTGATAGCTTTCGCAGTTGGTCGCCGTGTTCAGAAGCAAGCGAACCCAGCCCTTAAAGCCGGGCGTAAGCTTAACCTCATTCTCGGCGGCGATGACGCCCTCCTGCCACGTTGTGCCGTCAGCCGCGAGATACCGGTACTTCATCCCTTCCGGCTTCGGCCACTTGCCCCAGCCGTCAGCGCAGATATGCTTCATGCGCAGACTGGGCGCCGCTTCCGGCAGCTCAATGTAGAACATGAGATCCTGATTTGCCATGTCAAAGGCCGCATAGTTCGTGTTGATCTCAAAATAAGAGGAGGTTTTCTTATTCTCGTACCCTTCCTCAATCGGGCTGTCAAAAATCACGCTGTGACGATCACTGATCTTGGTGATCGCGCCGCCAATTTTTGCGGTTGCCTGCGATGCAGTTCCCCACCAATAGGTAACTGCACCATTCACCTCTTCCTCAGCGACCTTGACTGTCGTCGAGGTGTCATTCGTATTCTCCTCCGGGAGCGCAACCGAGGTTGCCTCCATCGTTTCGGGTGCGACCGCGCGGATGTTCGCCGCCGAAATCACCGGTGCCATGCAAGTCACAATGCAAAGCACCAATGAAAGGAGCCTCTTCCATTTCTGATTGTTTCGTGCTCGATTCACAACAATCACCCTTCCTTCCATGTTTTACCGGACCGCGCAGCATACTCTGCTGCATTCTGTATATAGTATAGTCTGCATACCCCATCTATTTCTACTGCTATTCCGCCGCAGACTTGTACTATATTACTTTTTTCGTCAAAAAAATACAAACTGCTTGCCATCTGAGATTCGTCTTTATGTGCTTTCGTCAATACCGGGCCGTCTTTCCTTGACTTTTTCCGCTTTTATTCTTATAATGGGCACAAGCGGGGCAGCCGGTCTGCCTTCAGTATGTCGGCATTTCCTTTCTCCGGCAATCGTAGGAAAGTATCATAATACTTTTAACCGCTTAATCTTTGCTAAACGTCATGAGGATGCCATGTCAAAATCATCTGCAAAAGAGCTTGCCCAGCACACCTCGCTCACCTCTCCCTTTCGCTACTATCCTTCCGCGCTGCCAGATCTGAATTTCTTCTTCCCTCCGCACTGGCATAACGAGTTTGAGCTGAACTATATCCGCTCCGGCCGGGCAGTTTTTTATTACAACGGCGTGCAATTCATCCCGGAAGCGGGCGATATCTTTATTTTTCAGCCAAATCAGACGCATAGCATGACCACGCTTGGCAATGAAAAGATCTATTACGACACCTTGCTTTTCACCAGCGATTCCTTCGGCCCACAGGGTGAACGCGGAAATCAGGCCATCATCGGTCCGTTAGTAAGCGGAGATTCCCTGATCCGCCAGCCGATCAACCGGAGCTGCGCAGGCTACGAGGTGATCCGGCAGACCGTTGAATCCATGATCTCCGCCGCCAAGCTCGATACCCCGTCGATTGATCTGCTGCTCAAGGGCGACCTGCTGCATCTGTTTTATTACCTGCACACCTTTGGGCATATTACCTACCGGCAAAACGAAAAGGCGGCCAACGAGGAACGGATACGTCCCGTTCTGTCCTACATCAGCCAGCACTTTGCCGAGGATCTGACCGTTGACATGCTGGCGCAGCTCATTCCTCTGAGCAAAAGCTACTTCATGTACTGCTTCAAGCGCATCACCGGCACAAGCATTGTCAGCTATATCACACAGATTCGCATCAAAAACGCCTGCGAGATGCTACTGAGCACCGACAAGCAGGTCGTCCGGATTGCTATGGAGTGCGGCTTTGATAATCTCTCAAACTTCAACCGGCAATTCAAGAAAAATGTCGGCTGTTCCCCCTTAAAATACCGGAAGTCCTTCCTGCCGCAGTCAGAAAAATAAAGTAAATCGGCAAAATCTCTCTATATTTGATAGATCTATGTATCGGCTCCATATTCACAGTTCTTTCATGTCCGCTTTTCCGTTCCGCAGGCAGACGCTGCAGCCGAACGATGCCGCCGCAATCTTTTCCCCCGGCTGCTTTCAGTTTTCTTGGGAGCCTTTATTCACCATTTGATTTCCGGTTGGTTACCAACGCCGAAGGGAGAGGACTTCCTTACGAAGTCTCTCCCTTCGGCGTTGGTATTTTTGGTTTACTTGGTAACGGTTTGCAGTCCGACTTTTTTACGGATGTAAAGAATCAGCAGAACTATGTTCCCGACCGCAGCGAGGATGGAAATGCACAGGCCGACCGTCGCAAGGATTCTCAGAGAGTGAAGCTCCTGCTGCTGCGCATCGTTGACAGAGGCCAACGCCTGCATTTTTTTCTCATTTTCGCGGTTCTGCGCATCAATCTCTGTCCGAAGTGTCTGCAATTCACTTCTCAGGTCATTAAGCTCCTGTTCCATCCCAGCCTGTAGATTGTCGAGATTTTCCTTCGTCGAAGCTTCAAGCGCTTTGATGTCGGAATTCAGCAGCTCATCCACTGTCTTGTAGGCCTTGGTCAGTGCCGCGATGGCCGCATTCAAGCGCTCCATCGTTGCCGTATCGCCGTCGGTCGTAGCCTTAGAAAGGTCACTGATTGCCTGATTCAGATTCTTCTGGACGGTGTCGATCGCAGTCTGAAGGGCCTCATCGGCCTTGACCAGCTTCAGTTCCAGCGCTGTGAGCCTTGCATCAACCGTCTGAATGTCGGCCTTCAGCAGGTCGTCCGCTGCCTGATAAGCCGCGGTCAGGTCGTTGATTGCCTGCTCCAGTGCTTCCGCGTTCGCCGTGTCGCCTGTCTCAATCAGCTTGTTCAGCGCTTCGACGGCATTGTCCAGATTCTCCTGCACTGCGTCAATAGGGAAGAAAGCGACACATCCAGTTCATCGGGGTTCTTCACTCCGAGGCTTACCGTTAAACTGCCCTGCGGGTCAGCGTCAACAAGCAAAACCTTTTTACCGGAGCTTGCAAGTCCCACGCCGAGATTGACTGCGGTTGTCGTTTTACCGACTCCACCTTTCTGGTTTGTGATAGCAATCACTTTACAGTTTTCCATGTGGTATCCTCCTTTCAGATTATTCATAGCAAACTGCTATGTACTCCTCCCGCAAAATGCACAGCATTACCGATGCGTTTGGTTAAATGCAGTATTTGTCCTCGACGCCCCTGCATGACTCGGTAGTCTATGGGAAATCTTCAAGCAACCGTCAGCTTAACGGTCTCATAGGAATCTCACCTCTGCCGGGTACTCCGCCAGCCCAATAGGGAAGTATCATTATGGTTGTATAGGTCATCGCCATGTCGGAGGCAATCCGGCACCTGTGGTGGAGGCTTACTGCTCACTCTGATTATTCAGAGGTCATGGCGTACCCACCATCGTGGCTCTTCTATACAAGTAACGTACTTGAAGATCTGATATTCAATTTTCAAGGAACATTGAAACGGTTTCCTCCGAGTGGAGGAGAGCCCCTTCACTTGTTCCCACTGAGAAGTGCCTTTCGTACACCCAAAATCAAAAAATATTTTCAAAAAAAAAAAAAAGCCGCCTGTTCACACTGAACAGACGGTATGAAATGACATATATAATAAAAGGAAATAAAAAAGCAGGCATACTACTTTTTCAGTAATATGCCTGCTGGTTGTGTTAGATAAAGACTTCGACAGTCACGTTATCCCATTGGTTTTTCCGCAGGTACTGACCGACTGACTTCCTATACGCTTCAGCTTGGTCGAAACCAATCTGGAATTGATCGTATAGATTAGTCCTTCCCACTTTTGATTGCAGCCTGTGCAGCAGCGAGGCGGGCGATCGGGACACGGTACGGGCTGCAGGAAACGTAGTTCAGGCCGACCTTATGGCAGAACTCAACGGAGGCGGGGTCGCCGCCGTGTTCACCGCAGATGCCCAGCTTGATGTCCGGGCGGGTCTGACGGCCCAGCTCGGCAGCCATCTTGATCAGCTTGCCGACGCCAACCTGATCGAGGTGGGCAAACGGATCGAACTCATAAATCTTACGGTCATAGTAAGCATCCAGGAACTTGCCCGCATCGTCACGGCTGAAGCCGAAAGTCATCTGCGTCAGGTCGTTGGTACCGAAGGAGAAGAACTCGGCTTCCTTGGCGATCTCGTCCGCGGTCAGAGCGGCGCGCGGGATCTCGATCATGGTGCCGACGGAATACTTCATCTTCACGCCGGCCTCCTTGATCAGGCGGTCAGCCGTTGCGACGACGACGTCCTTGACGTATTTGAGCTCTCTGACCTCGCCGACCAGCGGGATCATGATCTCCGGCTCGATACGGTACCACGGATACTCGTGGTTGACCTGCATGGCGGCCTTGATGACAGCGGTGGTCTGCATTTCTGCGATTTCCGGGTAGGTGACGGCCAGACGGCAGCCACGGTGACCCATCATGGGGTTGAACTCATGCAGGGAGGCGATAACTTCCTTCAGCTCCTCGACGCTGATGTTCAGCTCGCCGGCGATCTCCGCGATGTCCTCTTCCTTGGTGGGCAGGAACTCGTGCAGAGGGGGATCAAGGAAGCGAACGGTCATCGGGCGGCCCTTGAGCTCGCGGTACATGGCAACGAAGTCACCCTGCTGATAGGGCAGGATCTTCGCCAGCGCTTCCTTGCGGGCCTCGACGGTCTTGGCAACGATCATCTCGCGCATTGCCTTGATGCGGCTGGCCTCGAAGAACATATGCTCGGTGCGGCAGAGGCCGATGCCTTCTGCGCCGAACTTAACTGCCTGTGCGGTATCTCTGGGGGTATCGGCATTGGTGCGGACACGCAGAACGCGGAAGCTGTCAGCCCAACGCATGAAGCGGTCGAAGTTGCCGCTGATGGTAGCTTCCACGGTCTTTACGGCGCAGCCATAGATGTTGCCGGTGGAGCCGTCGATGGAGATCCAGTCGCCCTCGTGGTATTCCTTCTCACCGATGGTGAAGTACTTCTCTTCCTCGTGCATGGCGATCTCACCGCAGCCGGAAACGCAGCAGGTGCCCATGCCGCGCGCAACGACTGCCGCATGGGAGGTCATGCCGCCGCGGACGGTCAGGATGCCCTGCGCCGCCGCCATACCCTCGATGTCCTCTGGGCTGGTTTCCAGGCGAACCAGAACGACCTTTTCGCCGTTAGCCGCCCAGTTCTTGGCGTCCTCAGCGGTGAACACGACGCGGCCGCAGGCTGCGCCGGGGGAAGCTGCAAGACCCTTGCCGACGACTTCGGCTTCTTTCAGAGCAGCGGCATCAAACTGCGGGTGCAGCAGAGCATCAAGCTGCTTCGGCTCAACGCGCATCACAGCCTCTTCGCGGGAGATCATGCCCTCGTCGACGAGGTCGCAGGCGATCTTCAGCGCGGCAGTGGCGGTGCGCTTGCCGTTACGGGTCTGGAGCATATAAAGCTTGCCGTTCTCGATGGTAAACTCCATATCCTGCATATCGCGGTAATGGTTCTCCAGGCGGGTCGCGATGTCCACGAACTGCTCGTAGACCTGAGGCATATCCTCCTGCAGCTTGGAGATCTTACTGGGGGTACGGATGCCGGCGACGACGTCCTCGCCCTGTGCATTGATGAGGTATTCGCCGAACAGTGCCTTCTCGCCGGTCGCGGGGTCACGGGTAAATGCGACGCCGGTGCCGGACTTATCGTTCAGGTTGCCGAAGACCATCGGCTGCACGTTGACGGCGGTGCCCCAGGAGTAGGGGATGTCGTTCATGCGGCGGTAGACGTTCGCGCGGGGGTTGTCCCAGGAGCGGAACACGGCCTTGATGGCCTCCATGAGCTGGACAGTGGGATCGATCGGGAATTCCTCGCCCTTTTCCTGCTTGTAGTGCTCCTTGAACAGAGCGACCAGCTTCTTCATATCCTCGGCGTCAAGGTCGATGTCGTTCTTGACGCCCTTGGCTTCCTTCACCTCGTCGATGATGACCTCGAAGGTCTTCTTGGACAGCTCCATGACGACGTCGGAGAACATCTGGATGAAGCGGCGATAGGAGTCATACACGAAACGGGTAAACGCAGGGGTGGGGTTGCCGGCGATGAGACCGGCGGCGACCTCGTCGTTCATGCCGAGGTTCAGGATGGTGTCCATCATGCCGGGCATGGAAGCGCGCGCGCCGGAGCGGACGGAAACGAGCAGAGGATTCTTTGCGTCACCGAACTTCTTGCCGTTGATTTTTTCGATCTCGGCCAGAGCTTCGTAGACCTGCGTCTTGATTTCATCATTGATGCTACGGCCATCCTCATAGTACTGCGTGCAGGCTTCGGTGGAGATGGTGAAGCCCTGCGGAACAGGCATACCGAGGTTGGTCATCTCAGCGAGGTTGGCGCCCTTGCCGCCAAGCAGCTCCCGCATGGAGCCATTGCCCTCTGAGAAAAGGTAAACATACTTCATTGATCTGGTTAACCCCTTTCTTTGTGTGGAAACGGTATTTCACTGCCGTTTCAATCGCTTTGTATTTTTTGATTTCACTGCGTAGTCAAATATAACACAGGTTTCAAGGATTTGCAATTATTTTCCGCAAAAAAATGAAAAAACCGCCTGAAATAATTTGAATAAAAAACTTTTTTCTCCGCAAAAAGTTTTTGTATATTTCGACGGAAAATTTATATTTTTGAATCCTGTCCCGCGTGGAATTGCAAAAAAGAGGGCGTTTCCCTCCCACGGAAACGCCCTGCGGCACTTTTTTTCAGTTTTTTCTGTCGGTTCAGCCGGCGCGCTTCGGCAGGCGGATCGTCAGGACGATCTCCGAATCCGTTTCCTCCTGTGAGGCCTCCGCGCGGATGCCCGCGCCACGGATCAGGTCGAGATTGTGGTTGACGCTGTTGATGAACAGGCGCACATCCCGTACAATCAGCTTGCGGATTCCCTTTTTCGGCTCCTCCTGCTGCCGTTTTTTTGCCAGCAGCAATTCGATGTACTCCTCCGTTTTGGCCACGTTCATCTGCTGCCGGATCACCACCTTCAGCACGTCCAGCCGTTCTTTTTCCGTCGGCAGGCGCAGCAGCGCCCGTGCGTGGCGCTCGGACAGGCCGTTTTCCCGCAGCGCCTCCAGCACTGCCGGGCTGTGGCGCAGCAGGCGCAGCTTGTTGGCGACCGCGCTCTGGCTTTTGCCCACTTTGGCCGCCGCCTGCTCCTGATTCAGCCCATACTGCCGCATCAACCGCGCCAGCCCCTCCGCCTCCTCGATGTAGTCCAGATCCCGGCGCTGCAAATTCTCCACCAGCGCCACCATGCCGGACTGCTCCTCATCCACGCTCAGCAGAATGCAGGGAACTTCCGACAATCCTGCAAGCTTTGCCGCGCGCAGGCGGCGCTCCCCTGCCACCAGCTCATACACTCCGCCTCTGCGCCGCACCGTGAGCGGCTGCAAAATACCATACGTCCGAATGCTCGCCGCCAGCTCCTGCAGCCCGCCGGAATCAAAGATCTTCCGCGGCTGCGACGGATTTGGCTGGAGCTGCTCCACCGGCAGATAGAGGATCCGGCCGCTTTCCAGCAGTCCCCTGCCCCTTCGCATCTGTATTCCTCCTTTGTTTCCCTTGCGGCGCCGCTCCCACACGGCACCGTGGTGTCCCCGTCTTTTATTCTAGCGGCTTTCGGTGCGAAAACGCGCGAAACAAAGAGGAGAAACCACAATAAATTGCGCAGAGTTTTCGTTTTCTCCACAACATCTTGGGAAATACGCGGGAAATAGCTCTTTCGGGCGTGCCGGCGCGAAAAGACGCGGCATGGGGCGAAATCCCATGCCGCGCCAGAGTCCGTTGTTTATTCCATTTCAAATTCCATCACAACGGGGTTGTGATCGGTAAAGCCGAAGCCCTCGTTGCGCGTTTCCACGCTGACGACCTTGACATTTGGCGAAACGATAAAGCCGTCGATGACATAATACTGCGTCAGGCTGCTCGATTCGTCGAGCGGCTGGTTGAGAAGGCGGCAGGTCGGCGCGGAGACATCATAAACGTAGCGCCAACCCTCCGGGAGAGTATTCTCCAGCGTGCCGGGCTGCCAGCCGGAGCTGTCTTTGAGCGGATAGCGGGATTCGGCGCCGGGGAAATACTGGTTGAAATCGCCGCCGGCAACCACATAATTGCCCTTTTCATATTCCTCCTGCAGGATCTTCATGAGCGCCTCCGTCTGTGCGGCCTTGCCCTCACCGTCGTCATAAGCCTCCAGATGCAGGTTCACAATGACCAGCTCCTGCTGCGCGGCATCCTCCGTTCTGCCCGCAATGGGAAGGCGCGTGACGAGCAGACAGCGCTTGAGGTTGGCGATGCGCAGCGGCCAGGAGAAGGGATTCGGCAGGCTGTAGCGCGCCGCGCTGTCGATGTCATAGGCGCTGTAAGTTGCAAGGCCGGAATGTACCTTTCCGATCGTGGGCAGCGGATAGGGCACATATTCGCAGGAATAGTTGAGCGCGTAGCGGCTTTCGTAGCGGCCGAGATCGTATTCGTACTGCCGCCACTGGTCGAGCTGATAAGAACGCTTCGAGCCGGTATCGACCTCCTGAAGCAGGATCAGGTCCGCATTGGCGGAGCGGAGGATGTCCTCGATGCCGGACATATTCTCACGCACCTGCTCCTCGGATTCCGGGTTGACGCCCTTGCCGCCGTCCATGAAGAAGTCCGCGTCGCGGCCGAGCCCGCCGTAGCCGGTGTTGAGGGTCAGGATGCGCAGCGTCTGCCGCGGCACGGTCTGAGAGGACTCATAATTGCCGCGGGAAGCAGCCTCGGAATGAGCCGGGCGGTATTCGGCGATCGTCAGATGCCCCAGCACGCCGCCCACGACGAGCGCAATGGTCAGAAGCACAATCATGACCCATTTGGTCGTTTTCAGCGTGATCCGTGCCCAGCGCGGCATGGTCTTTCTCTGTTTTTTCTGTTTGCGCGGTTTTCCCGCAGGCTGCGGCGGCAGCTGCTCCGGCTGCACCGGCGTATAGATGCCCGTCGGCGCGCTGTCGAGCTGCGACCCCGCGGCTCCGGCGGGAGCCTGCTGTTTCTGTTCAAATTGTTTCAGTTCTTCCATGGTGCCCGCCTCCTGTGGTTTCTTTTTTTATCATAGCATGCTTTTGCCGAGTTCGCAAGCGAAACTCGCAAAGCCGCTTCATAATCCTATGTTTTGACGGCTCACGCCGAAAAATGTTCCATTTTCTCTATTGCGGACATGAAATTTTTGTGTTTTGCTGCCGCTCTTGCAATTTCGCGAAGAAAATGGTAAAATAGATTGAATTGAAAGCAAGGGAGCGATCCGCTTGGCAAAGAAAATCACCCGCATCGTACTGACCGGCGGCCCGGCAGCCGGCAAGACCACCCTCATCAGCCGCATCCTGAAAGAGTTCAAACAGGACGAGGGCTGGAAGGTCATCACCATCCCGGAGACCGCCACGGAGCTGATCTCCGGCTTCGGCATCAAGCCCTTCGGCAACTGCGTATCCATGCTGGAATTCCAGTATTTTGTCATTGCAGACCAGATCCACAAGGAGAAGCTCGCGCTCAAGGCCGCGAATATGGTCCCGGAGGAAAACGTTCTCGTGATCTACGACCGCGCGCTGCTGGACGACAAGGCCTATATCTCCGACGACGAATTCCGCGAGGTGCTCGGCAGCTTCGGCAAGACCGAGGAGGAGGTCATGGCGGGCTACGATGTCGTTCTGCATCTGGTTTCCTGCGCCAAGGGCGCGGAATTTGCCTATAACTACGGCAACGAGGCGCGCTATGAGCCGCTGGAGGTCGCACGTGAAAAGGACGATCTGGCGCTGCGCGCCTGGTCGAAGCACCCGAACCTCAAGGTCATCGACAACTCCGTGGACTTTGAGGACAAGATCGCCCGCGGTCTGCGCGCGGTCTACGAGGCCATCGGCCAGCCCATGCCCGAGGAGGTCTGGCACAAGTATCTGATCGAGCTGCCCGACGTAGACGCACTGGTGCGCAACTACCATGCCGCCGGCATCGACATGATGCAGACCTACCTCTCCCAGACGAGCCCGAATATCGTCCGCCGCATCCGCCAGCAGAAAAACGGCAACGAATACCTCTATTTCTACACGGAAAAGCACTACACCGGCGACGGCCAGTGGGAAACGGAAAAGCCCATCTCCAGCAAGGAATACATCCAGTACCTGATGGAGGGCGACGTCAGCCTGCACGCCGTACATAAGGTCAAGTACCGTTTTTCCTATAACGACCGCCGCTTTGAGATCGACGTGTATCCCTTCTCCAAGGAGCGCGCCATCATGCGCGCGGCGCTGCCTGCTTCGGACGGCGCGGTCGATGCGCCCACGGAGATCCACATTCTCCGCGAGGTCACGAACGACCCCGCCTACCGCAATACCCAGCTTGCAAGAAATCAGAAACTGTAAAACACAATCGCCGCGGGGTTCCCGCGGCGATCGATTGTTTTATGCCGTTTTTCTTCGTCCCGGCAGCTCTGCCAGTACGATTGCTACGAGCATCAGGCCGCAGCCGAGAAGCTCCCGCGCACTCAGGCGCTCGTGCAGCAGCAGCGCACCGAACACAGCGGCAAAAAAGGACTCCAGACTCAGAAGCAGGGACACCAGAACCGGATTTCCGTCCCGCTGCGCCAGCGTTTGCAGCGTGTAGCCCACGCAGCTGGACAGCACCGCGATATAGGCAAGCGGCCACAGGCAGGAAAGCACCGCCGCGCCCGTAATGGTCTCTCTGCCGAGGAAGATCGCTGAAAGCAGCGCCGCCGTCAGAAACTGTCCGCAGGACAGGACAAGGCCGTCCACCCTTTGGACAAAATGATCCACCGCGAGGATCTGCACCGCAAAAAGCGCGGCGCAGGCCAGCAGCCACAGGTCGGACGGCGCGACGGAAAAGCCGCCGGAAATGCACAGGAAGTACATCCCCGCTACCGCAACTGCGACTGCAAGCCAGATGCGCGGCGCAGGCTTTTTCTTTGTAAAAACGCCCGCCAATGGTACAAGCACGATATAAAGCGCGGTGATAAACCCGGCCTTACCCGCCGAAGCGCCTGCCGCCAACCCGAACTGCTGTGCATTGGACGCGGCAAACAGCGCCGCGCCGCTGAGCAGGCTGCCGAGCACGATGTCGCGCAGGGCGCCGCCCTTTCTGCGCAGCAGGCAGACCGGGAGCAGCACCAGAAATGCGATGAAAAACCGCAGAGCATTGATCATGAAAGGGCCGAGGTATTCCGAGCAGACGCTCTGCGCGGAAAACGCGGCGCCCCAGATCATCGCCGTCAGCAGCGGAAGAAGGGTCTGCCGGAGATTGCGTTTCATATTCTCTCTTTCTCCCCCGGTACGTTATGCCTCGTCCAGCTTCTCCAGCGCGGCGATGCGGATACACAGGCAGAAGATCTCCATTGCCTGCTTCAGTTCCTCCACCGGCGGCAGCGAGGGCGCGATGCGAATGTTGCTGTCCTGCGGGTCGCGGCCGTAGGGATAGGTCGCGCCGGCACCCGTCATGGTCACGCCCGCCTCCTTGCACAGCGCAAGTGCGCGCTTGGCCGTGCCGGGCATGGCATAGAAGGAGATGAAGTAGCCGCCCTGCGGCCGCGTCCAGTGCGCGATCTCAAGCGGCGCGATCTCGCGGTCCAGCGCATCCAGCACCGCCGTAAACTTCGGCGCAAGGAGCGCAGCGTGCTTCTGCATCAGCGCCAGCGTGTGCGCCTTGTCCTGAAGATAGCGCACATGGCGAAGCTGATTGACCTTGTCGTAGCTGATCGTCTGATAGGTCAGCAGCGACAGAAGATACTTCACATTCTCCTCCGAGGCAGCCATGCAGGCCACGCCTGCGCCGGGGAAGGTAATCTTGGAGGTCGAAGCAAATTCATAGACCATGTCGGCGTTGCCCTGCGCGCGGCAGAGCGAGAGCATATCGCGGAAGGGCACAAATTCGCCATAGATCTCGTGGATGCAGTAGGCATTATCCCACATCAGGGTGAAGTCCGGCGCAGCCGGGCGAAGTGCGGCGATGCGGTCGACCGTTTCATCGGAATAGACGATGCCGTCGGGATTGGAATACTTCGGCACGCACCACATGCCCTTGACCGCCGGGTCCTTGACCGCTTCCTCGACCGCGTCCATATCCGGGCCGCTTTCCGTCATGGGGATGCAGATCAGCTCCATGCCGAAGCTCTCGGAGATTTTGAAATGCCGGTCGTAGCCGGGCGACGGGCAGAGGAAGCGCACGACAGGCTCCTTCGCCCACGGACGCGGCGAGTGCTTCAGACCGTGGGTGTAGGCCTTGGCGATCAGATCGTACATCAGGTTCAGGCTGGCGTTGCCGCCGACGAAGATCTCCTCCGGCTTCGTGCCGAGGATCTCCGCAAAGAGCCTCTTGGCCGAGGGCAGACCGGACAGCTCGCCGTAGTTGCGCGCGTCAATGCCTCCGTCCATGCAGTCGGAGGGGTCTGACAGGACGGTCAGCAGGCCGCTCGTCATGTCAAGCTGCGCCTTGGAAGGCTTGCCGCGCGCCATATTCAGATTCAGGTGCAGCGCCTCATAGCGCTGCAATGCTTCGCGCAGGGAGGTCAGCTCCGCTGCGCGTTCCTGTTTTGTGTACTGTGCATAGGGCTTCATAGATCTTCTTCCTTTCCGGAGGTTTCTTTTCTACATCTTACTCCGCAAACCTCAAAATGTCAATTCCATTTTGTCATTCCGCCAAAAACATTTGTCTTTGCAAAGCGGATAAAACCGGTTCTTGCACCTCCGCTTGCATTTTCCCCCGCATCGGTGTATGATAAGGGGCGAAACAACGAGATTGGACTGATCCGATTGCAGAACTATTTTGAACCGAATATGACCCCGAAACAGATCAACGCCATGTCCGCGCTGGCGCTGGCACACATCGGCGACGCCGTTTTTGAGCTGCTGGTGCGCAGCCGCCTGTGCATCCGCGGCGGCAGCACGAACGGAAAGCTGCACCACGACACTGTCGCGCAGGTCTGTGCGGGCGCACAGGCCGCGCTGGCCGACCGGATGCTCCCGGCGCTGACCGGGGAGGAGGCCGCCTACTACCGCCGCGGCCGCAACGCCCATCCCCACGGAATTCCCAAAAACGCCACGCCCGCTCAGTACGCCAAGGCGACCGGCGTGGAGGCGCTCTTCGGCGCGCTGTTCCTGCTCGGCCGGATGCAGCGCGCAAACGAGCTGTTTGCCGCATTTATGGAGGTACCCGATGCCCTTTGATGCCATTTTTCTCAGCGCCGTCCGGCAGGAGCTTCTGCCGCTCACCGGCAGCCGGGTCGATAAGATCCAGCAGCCCTCGCGCGACACCGTCCTGCTGCATCTGCGCGGCAGAGACGGCGGCGGCAGGCTGCTGCTTTCGGCCAATGTCAACCGCCCGCGCATCCATCTGACGCAGGCTTCCTTTGAAAATCCGGCGCAGCCGCCCATGTTCTGTATGCTGCTGCGCAAGCATCTGACCGGCGGCCGTCTGGCAAAGATCACCCAGCCGCCCGCAGAGCGCAGCGTGTCCCTTGTTTTTGACTGCACCGACGAGATGGGCGTTCCCTGCCGCAAGAAGCTGATCCTGGAGCTGATGGGCCGCAATTCCAATCTGATCCTGACCGGCGCGGACGGACGCATTCTCGACTGCCTGCGGCGCGTGGACTTTGAAATGTCCGAGCTGCGGCAGGTCCTGCCCGGCCTGTTCTATCACGATCCGCCCCGGCAGGATAAGCGCATCCCCGCCGAAACGTACGCCGCGGAGATCGCCCGCCTGCTGGACGCGGCCGAACCCGGCCGCCGTCTGGACAAGTGGCTGCTGGACACCTTTGCCGGCATCTCGCCGCTGATTGCACGGGAGCTGAGCTTCCGCTTCACGGGTGAAACGGACACGCCGCTGGGCGGTCTGGATTTTTCCTCGCTTGCGGCCTTCCTTGCGCGGGAGTTTTCCCTGCCGGAGGGGTTTGTGCCGGTTCTGCTGCAAAAGGACGGCGAACCGAAGGAGTTTTCCTACCGGGAAATTCTGCAATACGGCGATTATCTGGAGGAAACGCGCTGCGCTTCCTTCTCCGAGTTGCTCGACCGCTTCTACACGCAAACCGACCGCAGCGAACGGATGCGCCAGAAATCGCAGACGCTGCGCAAAACCGTCACGACGCTGCACGAGCGCGTCCTGCGCAAGCTGGAACACCAGCGACAGGAGCGCGAGGCCACGCTTGACCGCGAACAGCTCCGGCGCATGGGCGACATCGTCACGGCAAATCTGCACGCCATCTCGCGCGGGCAGACGCTGCTGCGCGCGGAGAACTTTTACGAGGCCGACGCACCCATTATTGAAATCCCGCTCAAGCCCGACCTGTCCCCCCAGCAGAACGCGGCGAAATTTTACAAGGAATACGCCAAGGCAAAAACCGCCGAAAAGGTGCTCGCGCAGCAGCTATTGCAGGGCGAGCAGGAGGCGGAGTATCTGGCGACGGTGCTGGACGAGCTTTCCCGCGCGGAGAGCGAAAGCGACCTTGCCGAGATCCGGCAGGAGCTGGAAGCCGGCGGCTACGTCCGTCCCGCCGACCGCCGCAAGCAGCCGAAGCTGCCCGCCTCCAGACCGATGGAGTTCACCTCCTCCGACGGCTACCGGATCCTTGTCGGCCGGAACAACCGGCAGAACGATCAGCTTTCCATGAAAACCGCGCGCAAGGACGACCTCTGGCTGCACATCCAGAAATTTCATGGAACGCACGTCATCATCTCCTGCGCGGGCGTGCGCCCGCCCGACCGGACGGTCACGGAAGCGGCGATGCTGGCCGCCTTCTACTCGCAGGCGAAAAACGGGCAGAATGTTCCCGTGGACGTCACGCAGGTGCGCAATCTGCGTAAGCCGAACGGTGCGAAGCCCGGTATGGTCGTCTATGACCACTACCAGACGGTGATCGTCACACCGGATGCCGCGCTGCCCGACACGCTGAGAACTAAATAACCGGCGCCGGGAATCCCCGGCGCCGGTTGATTTTTACGAATCATTCGATTCCCGTGACGGTGTAGTCCTCCGCTTCGACCACTTCCTTCAGGCGCTCATCCGAAACAGGCGCGTTCAGCGTCACGATCGCGGTTTCCTTTTCGTGGCTGACCTCGGCAGAGTCGACCTCCGGCAGCGCTTCTAGCGCCTTGCGCACCGTCGCCTCGCAGTGGCCGCACATCATGCCCTTGATGTGGATCGTGCGCACTGTGCCCTGCGGCTTCGTTTTTGCCCGGCGGCGATGGTCATGCCGCGGGTCGCGCAGCTTGCAGAAGTTCAGCCGCAGAGCATTGGACACCACGCAGAAGCTCGACAGGCTCATGGCCGCCGCGCCGAACATGGGGTTGAGCGTCAGGCCCAGCGCCACGAAGCAGCCCGCTGCCAAGGGGATGCCGATCACATTGTAGATAAAGGCCCAGAACAGATTCTCGTGGATGTTGCGCAGGGTCGCACGGCTCAGGCGGATGGCCGCCGGAACGTCCATCAGGCTGCTTTTCATCAGCACAACGTCCGCCGCGTCAATGGCGACGTCCGCGCCCGCGCCGATGGCCACGCCGATGTCCGCACGCGTCAGTGCCGGAGCATCGTTGATGCCGTCGCCCACCATGGCGACGCGCCCCTGCTGCTTCAGGCGGCGGATGACCGCTTCCTTGCCGTCCGGCAGAACACCCGCGATCACCTCATCCACGCCCGCCTGCGCGCCGATGGCCTTGGCCGTGCGCTCATTGTCGCCCGTCAGCATGACGACGCGGATGCCCATGCCCTGCAATTCGTGCACCGCCTGCGCGCTGTCTGGCTTGATGGCGTCGGCCACGGCGATCATGCCGAGCAGCCGTCCGCCGCGGGCAAACAGGAGCGGCGTTTTCCCCTCGCCCGCCAGCGTTTGCGCACGCTGCCGGATCGCGGGCGAAACTTCAAGCTGACCGGAAAGATAGTTCAGGCTGCCGCCCGTCAGCGTTTCGCCATTCTGCGTGGCCGTCAGGCCATTACCGGGCAGGGCGGAAAAGTCCGTCACCTCCGCCGCCTTCATTCCCAATTCGCCGCACCGGGCGACGATCGCCTTGGCCAGCGGATGCTCGCTGCGCGCCTCCAGCGCCAGCGCCGCGGAAAGCAGCGCCGATTCCTCCACGCCCTCCGCCGGGACGACATCCGTCACACGCGGCTCGCCGCTCGTGATCGTGCCGGTCTTATCCAGCGCGACGATCTGCGTTTTCCCGGTTTCTTCCAGAGAAACCGCCGTTTTGAACAGAATTCCGTTCTTCGCGCCGAGGCCGTTGCCGACCATGATCGCCACCGGCGTGGCAAGTCCCAGCGCACAGGGGCAGGAAATGACCAACACGGAAATACCCCGCGCCAGCGCATAGCTGAAGGGCTTGCCGATCAGCAGCCACACGATCAGCGTCACGATGGAAATGGCAATGACCGTCGGAACGAACACGCTGGACACCCGGTCGGCGACCTTTGCGATGGGCGCCTTGGTCGCCGCCGCGTCGCTGACCATCTTGATGATCTGCGACAGCGTGGTATCCTCGCCCACGCGCGTCGCCTCGCAGCGCAGGAAGCCGGACTGGTTGACCGTCGCAGCGGAAACGCCGTCCCCCGGCTCCTTGTCCGCAGAGATGCTCTCGCCGGTCAGGGCCGCCTCATTGACCGCGCTGCTGCCCTCGAGCACGACGCCGTCCACCGGGATGTTTTCGCCCGGACGCACGACAAACACGTCGCCCTTGCGCACCTGCGAAATGGGGACCGTGACCTCCCGCCCGTCGCGCAGGAGGCGCGCCGTCTTGGGCGCGAGCTTCATGAGGCTCTTGATGGCGTTGGTTGTCTTACCCTTGGAGCGCGCCTCGAGCATTTTGCCGACGGTGATGAGCGTCAGGATCATGGCTGCGGATTCAAAATAGAACTCGTCCATATAGGTCATCACGCCGGCCATGTCGCCGTCCACCTGCGCCCGCGTCATGGCAAACAGCGCATACACGCTCCACACAAAAGAGGCCATGGAGCCGAGCGCGACAAGCGTGTCCATATTGGGCGAGCGCCGCCAGAAGCTCTTGAAGCCGCTGATAAAGAATTTCTGATTGATCACCATGACGATGCCCGCAAGCAGCAGCTGCACCAGACCCATGGCGACGTGGTTGCCATCAAACCACTTCGGCAGCGGCCAATTCCACATCATATGCCCCATGGAGAAGTACATCAGCACCAGCAGGAAGCCCACGGAGGCGATCAGCCGCTTTTTCAGCTTCGGCGTTTCGTGGTCGGCCAGCGCGTCCTCTGCGGCGCTCGGGGTCTGCGCTTCCGTACCCTTGCGCGATGCGCCGTAGCCCGCGTCCTGCACCGCGCGGATGATCGCCTCCGGCGAGGCCGTTCCCTCCACGCCCATCGAATTGGTCAGCAGGCTCACCGAGCAGGACGTGACACCCGGCACCTTGGAAACCGCCTTTTCCACACGGGCGCTGCACGCCGCGCAGCTCATGCCCGTTACATGATATTGTTCCATATCGCATCTCCTATTTCATCAGCTTCTGTACCGTGGCGATGAGCTCATCGACGACCTCATCCTTGCCCTCGTGCAGGTCGCGCACCACGCACCCACGGATATGATTCCCCAGCAGCTCACGATTAAATGCATTGATCGCGGAGCTGGCAGCCGCCGACTGCTGCAAAATGTCGTTGCAGTAGGCATCGTTTTCCAGCATCGCCTCGATGCCGCGGATCTGGCCCTCAATGCGGCGCAGACGGTTGATGAGCGCCTTTTTCTGCGCCGCGGGGCGGTCGGTCTTGCGGCAGCACGGACAGTCCTGCTTCATGTGTCACCATCTCCTGTTTTCATCTGTCCGCATTATATACTCCCCCGGGGTATTTGTCAATAGAAAACATATAAAAATAATATGTTTATTTTCGCGTTTGCCGCCCGTATCCCCTGCGCATACTACAGAAAATAGCGTCTTCTGCAAGTTTCCACCAGAATCATGACATGAAACGCGCAAAAGATGGGGAGAACTACTAATTGCCTTTTGAAATCGAACCGAATATAATGGAAACAATTATTTTTCACACAGGAGGTCGAGTCCAATGAACTCTCTGAAAGAGCGGATCCGCCGCGAGGGACGTATTCTGCCGGGACACATCGTCAAAGTGGACGGTTTTCTGAACCACAGGGTCGATGTCGCCTTTATGGAGCAACTGGCGGATGAGTTCGCCAAGGTTTTCCCGGTCAAGGACGTCACGCTGGTTTTGACGGCAGAAGCAAGCGGTATCGCGCTGGCTACAATTTGCGCCCAAAAGTTCGGTGTTCCTCTGCTTTTTGCGAAGAAGGCGAAGAGCGATAACATCGAGGGCGGATTGTACCAGAGCGATATTTTTTCTTATACCTACAATAAAAAGGTCACGCTTCTGGTCGCCAAGGACTGGATTCATTCCTCCGACCGCGTACTGATCATCGACGATTTCATGGCGCGCGGCGAGGCCATGCGCGGCCTGTGCGAGATCGTCGAGCACGCGGGCGCCACGCTGGTCGGCATCGGCGTCGCGGTGGAAAAGGGCTTTCAGGGCGGCGGCGACGCGCTGCGCGCGGCCGGATACCCCCTGCATTCTCTGGCGGTCATCGACAGCGCCGAGAACGGCAAGATCGTCTTCCGCGGAGGCGACGACTGATGGAAAAGGTACTGGTGCTCGACTTTGGCGGGCAGTATAACCTGCTCGTCGCGCGCCGCGTGCGCGAATGCGGCGTCTACTGCGAAATTCGTCCCTACCGCACCTCTCTGGAGGAAATTCGCGCCTTCGCGCCCGACGGCATCATCTTCACCGGCGGCCCCGCCGCGGTCTTTGAGGAGGGCGCACCGACGCTGGACCCGGAGATTTTCCGGCTGGGCGTGCCGGTGCTCGGCATCTGCTATGGAATGCAGCTGATGATGCATCTGCTGGGCGGAAGCTGCCGCCGCGCCGAGGCCAGAGAGTACGGCAAGACCGAACTGACGCACATCGACGACAGCCCGCTTTTTGAGGGCGTGGACAAGACCGCCGTCTACTGGATGAGCCACGGCGTGGAGGTCGAGCGGCTGGCCGAGGGCTTCCGCGTCTGCGCCAGCTCCGAAAACTGCCGCCACGCGGCTGTGGAGAACGTCGCGCGGCGGCTGTACGGCGTGCAGTTCCACCCGGAGGTGCTGCACACGGTCTTCGGCAAAAAGATCATGGAGAACTTCCTCTACCGTATCTGCGGCCTGCACGTTTTTTGGACGATGGCCTCCTATGTGGACACGGCCGTCGAGGAATGCCGGCAGAAGATCGGCAAAGGCCGCGTCCTGCTCGCCCTGTCCGGCGGCGTGGACAGCTCGGTTGCCGCGGCGCTTTTACAGCGCGCGGTGGGCGATCAGCTCACCTGCATTTTCGTCGACCACGGCCTGCTGCGCAAGGACGAGGGCGATCAGGTCGAGCAGGTCATGAAGCATCAGTTCCATGTAGACGTGCGCCGCGTCAACGCTGGCGAGCGCTTTCTTTCCAAGCTGGCCGGCGTGACCGAGCCGGAGCGCAAGCGCAAGATCATCGGCGAGGAGTTCATCCGCGTCTTTGAGGCCGAGGCAAAGAAGATCGGCGCCGTCGATTTCCTCGCGCAGGGCACGATCTACCCCGATGTCGTCGAATCCGGCATGGGCGGCGAATCGACCGTGATCAAGAGCCACCACAATGTCGGCGGCCTGCCCGACTGCGTGGACTTCAAGGAGATCGTCGAGCCCCTGCGCCGCCTGTTCAAGGATGAGGTGCGCCAGCTCGGTCTGGAGCTTGGCCTGCCCGAAACGCTTGTGTGGCGTCAGCCCTTCCCCGGCCCCGGCCTTGCCATCCGTGTAATCGGCGAGATCACGCAGGAAAAGCTCTCTATTCTGCGCGAGGCCGACGCGATCTTCCGCGAGGAAATGCGCCTCGCCGGGCTTGACCGGACGACAAGCCAGTATTTCGCCGTTCTGACCGACCTGCGCAGTGTGGGCGTGATGGGCGACGAGCGCACGTATGACTACACGCTGGCGCTGCGCGCGGTGCAGTCGCAGGACTTCATGACAGCGCAGTGGTCGCGCCTGCCCTACGACCTGCTGGAAAAGGTCTCCGGCCGCATTGTCAATGAGGTGCCGCATATCAACCGCATCTGCTATGATATCACCTCTAAGCCCCCCGCCACAGTGGAGTGGGAGTAAAAAGCCAAAAGCGGTATGAGTGTATGCTCGTACCGCTTTTGTTTGCTTGACAATTCTAGGTAGTGTCAAGGTTTATGCGCAAATTTGATTCCGGTATCTGGCAGAAATCTATTACAGGGGGGGCTTCGGCGCCCCTTTGGTTACGTTTGGGCGGTCGGGGCGCAAAGGGTCAAGGGCGGCGGCAGCCGCTTGTCTTGCCCTTGACGCTTCGCGAGCCAACTGCCACTCACCCGACCAGCAGGTCCTGCTCGATGACCTCAAGGTGCTTCATATTCATGTATTTTTTGCAGCCCCACTGGGTGCCCGCCACATGGCGCAGCCTCGCGC